>Ga0136643_10003315_pt1 | contig 21639 bp, 22 predicted proteins | sample TergutLab28metaG_FD_96883 | JGI IMG/M metagenome (GOLD analysis project Ga0136643, IMG submission 96883) | Labiotermes labralis P1 segment gut microbial communities from Petit-Saut dam, French Guiana - Lab288 P1 (version 3) (version 3) | ecosystem: Host-associated > Arthropoda: Insects >...
CTCGCGTCCCGCCTTCCCCCTTTTCCCTCTATTTTCCCCCCCCGCTCCCCTCTGCCGGTGTGCCCCCCCCAACGCCCGCTAACCTCCCCCCCCCCCCCCCCACACCTGACGTGTTCCGGCCATCCGATTTTCACTTATCGTAAACACTCCTAAACATTACGTACAAAATATGCTACAAATATGGATACGATGCGAAACTCTGAGGTTATGGCTGACAAATTTGCGTTTCACAAAATGCATGCGTAGAATACAAGTTCGTTAGAAAGTAAAATAAACTAATAATAATAATAATAATACAAAAGTAACCGCTGTGTAGGGCTGAGATGAAGCTGCCTCGTATCACGCCTTTCTTCCACTTTCAGGTAGAAGCGACACGTGACCCTTGACGTAACATGCTGCACATACTCATTGCTTGCCTATTGTCAATTGTGGCGTGTACTCCATCGGCCACGCCACCGACACAAACACCGGTACCGGACGCAGCTCTGCGCAATGACACTACCTCCACGTCGACCGTCACCACCACCTCCGCCGCCGCCCAGCAACAGGCCAGAAAATCTGCCCGCAACTTCCAGCCGTCCTTATCCACCTCCACCACGTCACATCCGTTTGACACCGCCAAAAAGAAGCTAAGCTACTCACCGCCAGACCTGCACAACATGTACAGCGGCAACCACGCCTTTGTCTACAACACCTTCACCGACAAAGGGAAGTACTCCGTCTACGCACCGCCAGCTGCTGCACCGGCAGACGGCGTCAGCAAGCCGGGGAAGCTGAGTTCCAAGTACTCCTCGCTGACAGGCGGTCTGCCTACGACAACCAAGATTGACAGGAGTCAGGAGGACCGCGAAGGAGTCTTGCACGATTACTACACGCACAGTGCAGGCAGCGCCGCGACCAACTCGAGACACAGCTACGGACATTACGACGAACACGGCGATTACGGGGCTCTCAGCGAAGACGACGAATACGACGGCGCGCATCACTTTGGGCCGGAACTCTACTCGCATCACCATCACCACGGTCATCACCACCATCCCATCCACTACCCGCCTCCCGCAATATACTACCCCGCCCACACACACGAAAAGGAAGAGTATTCCAAACTGGGAGTACTGGCCATCGTCAAGATCGTCCTGGCAAAGCTGAAAGCCCTGGGGATATTCAAAGTCATCCTTCTATTGCTTGCAAAAATACCGCTGATCTTTCTTAAAATAGCCATAAAATTCTTCTTCCTTTTCAAAGCCGTAAAGCTATTCAAACTTCTGACATTCTCTGCGTTATTTCCATTCCTTCTGATACCCCTCATACCTCTCCTGCTCTTGCCTTTACTCTTACTGCCCCTCGCACCACTACTTCTTATTCCTCTGCTGCTTCCGCTGCTTCTCCCCCTTCTGCTTCTGATACCTATTCCTGTACTGGGACCGGCGCAGGGGGCAGTCAGAGAAAAAACGACGTCACGACGCCGCAAAAGGAACATCGACGCTACGACCGGAACAGTGTGGAAGGAACTGGACGCAAGTCACGACTTTCTGGCGCTCACTCAGCGAGTGCTCGAATCTCAGCAGTGCTTGGAGAGACTGGCTTGCAAGATGGCCGCCAAGCACGACTCCACAACGTATACCAACGTCATTTTATGGTGAGTTGCTTCTTCTATGAAGCGATCCTCTGGATGACCGATACAAGAGATGTGCAGTAACGTTCTCAAGGTCATTACAATGTAAACTGCAGCTCATTTACTGCATTGAAGTGTCGTTATTGTTCAGCATAATTCCTGAGCACAGCGACGCATTTGTCACGCTTTGGCATATTCCACTGTCTTGTATTCGTGAATGGTTACGAATACAAGAGCCCGATTTATAACAAGGCGGAATTTTTAACCTGATGCCAAGATCGGACAAATGCATCACTGTGTGCGAGCAATGTGCTGAAAAATAACGACACTGCAGTTAAAACTGGAATGACTTTTCGTATGACTGTAATGATCTAGGGAACACGTAGCCACGTAAGGCTATCCCGTCACACCAGGTCGTCACCGCTGTCCACATGCAACTGGACGAAATACCGCAAGTTGCAAGTACAGCAAGCATACGTTCATAAAACGCGGTGTTCGAGATTTCGACAGTTCGTGACCACCCACTGCCACACCACCGTTTCCACCTTCACGATTAGTCCTGACGAATCGAGATGAGAGTAGGCTTAGCCCATTTTGCTGCTACTGCGCAGATCACACTCAGCTCAGTACTTCATTAAGGCTGATTGTTGTGGTGTCCCTGAACTTCGCCGTACAAGTACCGTTTTGCATTATCATTATCATCATCATCATCATCATCAACTCGCGGTTTTTAAGCTTTCTGAGGTTATCTATTACCGTTACTATTATTGTTACTGTTACCGTCATTTCATACCTCCTCTGAACCAAACACGCGATTTAGTTTGAAAATGGATTCCGATATTCGTGACTATTTTATCGATCCAAATTAATACCGAATATTGGGACTACCGTCAATGTTGCAACCTCCCGGCTGCCGTTCCTTGGAGAAGTCTATGGTGCGGGCGTGTATATGCAGACAGGGGCCATGCTGCCTACAGTGCTGGGATACCGGTATGCCAAGTTGTCAGCTATCCTCAGGCTTGCATTGTGGCCTGCAACATCGTGCTGGCAGCAGCGGGTCACCGCGTTTATACATTGAGAACTGTAAGGTTGTGGTCACAGTGTGCAGTAATTTCGGTCCCAGACACAGCACACCACACACCTGTTTCGATCCCAGACACAGCACACCACACACACAAATATGCGTCTGAGACAACACCACACACCAATTTGCGTCCAAGACACAGCACACCACACACCAATTTTGGTCCGAGACACGGCACACCACACACTAATTTTGGTCCGAGACACGGCACACCACACACCACTTTCGGTCCGAGACACGGCACACCACACACCACTTTCGGTCCGAGACACTGCACACCACACACCAGTTTCGGTCCGAGACACGGCACACCAATCAATTACTTTCTCCACAATGCAATGATTCCTTATAGTTTCCAATCACCCACAAATGTGTGTTTTCTGAGTCCATCAACCACTGGATCAAACCACGTTCACCTGTACACCAAGTGTCATCCAGAACCACAGCACTAATATCACCTGATCAAACCAAGCACAAAAATGCGTGTATCTCCTTACACACCAGAAAGAACCACCAACAGTGACATGGAGCTCTTTACACTCATTGACAGCTGTTTGCCACCAGCATTAAAATACCGTCCATTGAGAACAGTTCAGAATGTGACACAGCAGCCATTGCTACCAGCTCTGTTCTACTCATAAACAGATTGGTTCCCACCCTATGTCATCAAATTCTAAATATGGCATTTTTATCAAGCTGATGTGCCCTAAATTGTATGAATTTGTGGCTCCTGAGTAACCCCATTTGGCAGTAGGTGTGAACCTGCAGTACATATTCCCACCACCAGAATGAAATGCAGAAACATGGCACCGCAGATACACAGTTCTGCTCATTCCTAACCTTGGCTGTAGAGGCAGCTGTGTGATCAGTTTCATGCCCCAACTGCTTTACCCCCATGGAAAGAAATCCTGGCACCCACTAAATCACAGACTGTGCACCCCAGAGCCAGTTTAGACATTTTAGAAGGGAAAGAAAAAGTGTTGCCCCTGCCAGGAAGCATCATTCATCCCACAATTATCCCTGCTCCTGTTTGGTGCCAGTAGCAGTTCAAAACCAGTGCTCTGAGACTAGAGGCCCAACCTTAAGTCATATTTCAAGCCATCTGCCTTAATCAAGTACCCACTGTAGTGAAGGTGTTCTGTTACTGCTCACACATTGTGCATCTGGGGAACTAAAACATGTCAAGTGGCTCTGCGGATGTTATTCAATTACAATGTCAACTGTTGACATCATACCATGGGTGACACATGAAATGATACTAACAGGGTAAACCTAATAATTCAGAAAAAATCTGTCCCAATGCCACTGTGTCCACCACAAATCCCACATGAAATGGCCTAGGATTAAAGCCAGGCCTCTGCAGTGAGAGGTTGGCAGCTAAATGCACCAACTTGCCCCAGAACAAGTTCAAAAAGTTTCATGTCAGTGCACACCTCAGTTTCTCAGTGTCATCACATCATGAACATAGCATTCAGATACAGTAAGAAGTAGAACACAAATAAATTAAGGTGAGTTAGTTCATGTAAATATGTGCCTCAAACACACAACACAATGACTTCAAAACTTACAAGCCAAATTTCAATATGAAATGCAGCATTAACTTCAGATCCACACAGAAGATTTGGAACTTTTCCAACATACTGCAGCAAGTAAAGGTGCTCCTTGTTAGAACCACATTCAAAAAGCACAACTTCACTTACATGCAGCCAACTAATTTTGACACACCGAGACAGATGAGCAGTAAAGTCATGCAGTAAGTTGAATCACATTTTCCCATAACAGTAATGTTACAAGTAACCCTTTTGTGTTTAATTTAGCATGATTTATAAGAAAATGACTTCATGGGTTTCTAAGTAAAGTTGCATTAAAATACTTTTAACGTGTTCTAGTGACAAGCCGTTACTTGCCAAACACATTTTTACCTTAGTCACCCATAAAGTGAAAAAGAAATGCCTCTCATCAAATTACACAAATTCACCTTACACTAACTGTTTTTAGAATGTACCTATGGCACAAATCAAGGAGGACTCACACTGCACTGGAGAATAATACAAGTGTTATGTATTGCAGGTTACTTGAGAAGTTCCGTGCGCTGGCACCATCAAGGATTCGAGACAGACTGGGATCCTACATTGAAGCCTATAAATCAGGTGCAAAGAGGCCCAAAACATGCAAGGAGAAATACACATGTGACAAACCCAAGTTTATGATGGCACATGCTGACACAAACTATAATTTACTCTGACAACTGCAGAAATACGTGAAAAATGTCACATATTTGTGGTAAAGATGTCCCATACAGTTGCTCAAACTAAATTAAAATTAGGTCACAAGTGCAGAATGAAATGTCCCATTTTGATTAGGTCCTTTTGTTATGGTGTCACTGAGCACAGCAGCTGTCACCATACAGCCTGCATCCACCATGACAGACACCGGGCCCAGGACAACAAAAGAACTGAACTGGAAGTCCAGTGTTCTGTCTGACACAGGAGACAAATTTGCAACATTTTCAGGCTCTCACAGCAGCTATTTATCCAGTACAGTCCCACAGGGTTTGACACCATGCAGGACCACAGGTTGACAATTACACTGCAGAGGAAGTGATGGAACTATGGCCAGGTAGAAGCAGAAGTGATTCAGATCCCACCAAACCAACCAACCACCAACCAAAAAGCTGCATGCCAATATCTCATCATCAGGTCAGCCATTTCTGTGCATGTAAGACATCACCATGCCATGACATGGAAACCACTGAACTACAAACTAACTGACTTATCATCTTGGCTGATCAACTTCACTCGGTCATACTGCCTTAAAATGGAAGCATGTCATTTTGAAATTTTGGATGGATGGAGTTTGAATCCAGAGCGGTTCAGTTAGGTAGGATGAAGGCCTTTGCCACCTGTGAGGACATTGCTGTGGCTAAAGGCCTGTGATTGGAAGGGGGAGGTAGCTGTACAGTGTAACTAGACCATCACACATCTGCAGAAAACAGTGACTCAAAGAAGGAAGCAGACTGGAAGGAATGTGGCGGATGAAAACCATGGAAAGGGGAGTGGGGATAGGTCTTCATCTGAAGAACTATAAAACAGTAAGGTAAGGTAACGTTCACCCTATAACAGGTCACAAAGGCCCAGAGGTGGAGTATAGGTATAGCTCTACTCTTTCTTTAAACTCGGCGCTAGATGGGGTGGGTGGTCAACGCCACACCCCGGCCGCTTTACCCCTGGGAAAGACCCGGTACCCATTGTGTAGAAGGCTGGGTTGGCCCCAGGGCTGGTCTGAACAGGTGCAGAAAATCTCACCCCCCAGTGGGATTTGATCCCCCGACTGTCCAGCCTGTAGCGAGTCACTATACTGACTGAGCTACCCCAGCCGACTCTATGAAATAGTAGTAAAAAGAAAACTGGAATAATGAACTCCAGTATCCTTAACAGGAAATTTAAGCACATGGACCAGCTCATTACAAAAGCAGTGCCACCACAGCACTAACCAGGAGGGTGGGTTCTCCCTAAGCAGTGCTAGCCTCTCTCATCCAGTCCTTACATTGTCCAAAGATAGAAGAGCTAACACTACTTTCATGAAGTCAGGTTGCCTGCTTTCATGCTGTATTACTTTCTCAACTTTACTGGTACAAAGCTTCTATTACCTCAGCATAATCTGTACCTTCTCCCCTTTCTGCGGTTGTGATCAGCCACAATCCTCACAACCAACCCACATCATCAGTCATTTCCTTCCTCCCTCTATCTACTTGGACGTAATTCCATCACCCTCAAGACGGACACAGCACATTCCTCCAAACAAGGGTGCCAAATTGCAAACCTATAGTGTCAAAAACCACCTCACCATGACATTATCTTTGGACTGTGCAGAGTGGTAGATAAATACAGCATCCTTGGGAAAAATAAAAAAATACAACATCCTCAGGGAAAATCAAACATGACGAATAGCAAGGAATATTCAGATGTCTGTGTAACAAAAATGGCTTCCTTTTCTTATCTGCTTTAGTACTGCTCTCATATCTTTCCCTTTTAAGTATAATACCACAATTATTTGAAGCACAGAATTTAACATAAGCAGTTCATGGTACTGGCATTGTGACAAACATTTATTGAAATTATTTCATTTTCTTTCAAAGCACGTCCCACACCTGAACATGATTTCAGTTCACACAGCCACAGCGGACAAAACATTTATTTATTTATTTCCGCAACACTACTCTAGCTGATTTCCCTAAACATTAGGTGGTAATATGGAATTCTTTCCAGAGGACAAACAAATTTGTACCTGCCACTGTCATCCCTGCACATTCTGCTTCATGCTTCAGATTATGTTCTGGTTCTTAAATGATCACATTTTACTGTATTTATATACACAACATATCTTGTATCAGTATGTCTTACTACACAGTGCATAAGAACCATGTTATGTTATCTATGTTGTACTGTCTACAGCGATTTTTTTTTTTACTTCTTGTAGGGGGGACAACTTCAAGGTCACACAGAGAATATTAAGATGTTTTTGTTTCCTGTGATCAATTTTAGTGGGGAGCCAGGATAGTTAGCATAGTTACTACGGCAACTTCGGCTTCTAACCCAAGCGAGTCGAGACATTTTTTATTCTCCACACTGCTTCATAGCAGCTTTGGGGCCCAACCAGCCTCCTGTACAATGGGTACTGGGGCTCGTTCCAGGGATTATAGCAGCTGGGGCAAGGCATTGATCACCCACCCCCATCTAGCCCCAGGATTAAGAATGAGCCGAGCTGTACCTCTAATCTCCGTTCCTTTGTCGCATGTTATGGTGTCACCTTTACCTTTACCTTCTATGCACTGTATAATTACACGTGATACTTTATATACTTGCACGATTCTGAAATTGACAATAAATCTGTCAATAATGACAGCCATAAATTTGTCTTATATATATATATGGCTTTAACTTAATTTCTTGCACTAATTGTAGGTTCATGTCACAGCCCTTGAATCTTTAGTGGTAACTATGTAAACCACCTGATTTGACCCGAAGGAATTTCATATTTTGCCCACAATGTGCATCTGTGGGCTCTGCATGTTCCCCTAAATTACATTAACTGGTTCATCTTCATCATGGACACTGTGTTTACTGTCAGGTAGAAAATTAGTGTTTATATATTATTCACATTAATTTTAATCTGTCAGTGGTTTAGTTCTGTTCAGTTACCTACAATATTCGCCACCAACGCACATTAACAACCAACCACAGTCTTTACAGCCGTGTGAATACAAACTCAGTGTACTGTATCACCAGGATGTGACACTGTGTTGGCAGGTGAACAGTAGCCAGCATTCTGAATGCACTACCTACTCACCCAGTAACACAGAGCCATATCCCAGATGGCAGCACTGCCACGAGAGCCTCAAATCTTGCAGCATGATTCCTTATATTTCCAAACTGAACCACTTGAGCAAGTGTCACACTGCCACCCCTGGCTGTTGTAGCCACAGTGGTCAGTTTGTTATCATATCAACATATTTACAATCCTAATTACTATCATTAAGCTTATTTAATGTCCTTTACATTTATCATATAAATAAACGTACCATATGGCATCATAGTGCACATTTTCTGTCTGTTTGTCATTTGTTACAATCCCATCCAAGTCCTACACAGAATATATTCTTCATGCTGCAATTCCAGTATACAACTGACAGTGCCACGTTTGTCACAAACAGACACTCAACATCCACATCCACGTGGTTTAAACAGCGTAATTTCTAACAGCAACAGAAATGTGATGTACATACTACCACCACCATCACCACCACTTCAAGCACCTACATCCAGTGACAAGCACCATATTTACTGTGAAGAGTGCAGAAGGACCTAAATTAAATGTTTAGTCAGACTGCTTCAACGCTACTTTTAAAATCTATGACTATCTCATCTTTAAAATATGATCTATTTCTGTATAAATAATGGGTAGAAGCACTTGGACTAGATTCACATGTCTCAGGACAGGAACAAGACAAAGGATCTTCTGAACATGGTGGCAAATCTCTGGATTCCATTAAATACAGGGAACATCTAGCATAACTGTATAACTAGTAGCTTTTATAGAAGCACATGACTCCATGGCATTACTTCTTCTGCATAAATTGGCAAAATTCTTAAGAGTCTCTTTACTGTATTCTGTCTCTGCAAGGGAGAAATGCAGTTTCATGCAGTGTGTGATATTCAGTAACACTGTCAATTGCCAAGATCAAACAGCACTGTTCATACGTGAATGAATGAGTATGGAACGTCCGTGGAATGTTACTGACAGGGTAAACAGAGGTACTGTGAGAAACCCCATCCAAGTGCCACTTTTTCCTCCACAAATCCCACATCCAGGATCAAACACAGGCCTTCACAATGACCAGCCAGCTACCATTTACCTGACCCATTGCACAGTCAATAATTTTATTTAGAAGATTCTAAACAATGTGTTAATTGTGCTGCAAGGCCTCATTAGCATTGCACAGCGTACGTTTCAGTTCCAGTAATAATACCCATATATTTAATGAAGTGCTATGAGCACCTTGGTTCAAACAATTAACACTTCAGGAGGTGTCTGGTTCAAACACCTGCAGGAGAGACTATCCTGACAGGTTCAAACAGTTAACACTTCAGGAGGTGCCTGGTTCAAATCTGATGCATGTGCCTGGCAGAGGAGTTAAATGCCCATAATTTCATACACCAATAATATGTGTGGTTGTTGTTACACTGGGAATAAGTTGGTGCAATAACTAAGCTAAGGGCTGAACAATCAGCGATTTGATTCCTGACAAGAGGAAGTTTATTTGCCTCCTCTGAAATGTAAAAACTAGCACTGAAGCAGATGACTCACCTCCCATTCAATGAGTACCATGGTTTCTTTCCTCATGGTCATAGCAGCTGAAAGCATGGAACTGGTGACTCACCTTCAATTAGTGCTGAAGTTAAGAATAAGTGGAGCTACACCTCTGCTCTCCTCCTTATAAGTCTTCATGGTGAGAAAAGAGACAACTTTACCTTCACCTTTAAATTATGGTGGGTAAAAGGCACTGGATCAAATTGGATTAGGTTAGATTTCACTGGCTCTTGTAGGTGGCACACAGATGAGGTTTAATGTACAATGCAAGTGATTCATAAACCTGTCACTTTATCGAAAACTCCATTATACAATGCATTTGAAGACAAACAAAACATAGTTTAGTTCCAATTGTTTGAACCGCCCCAGTCGGAGGCAGCAGGAACAGTTGTAGTATTTGTTCCCCAGTCATCCTGCACCTGCAACAAAACAAACAAGTGGCAATGGTGCCTATAGGAACAAGCAACCTCAGTTCCTCCTCCTTTCTGCAGGCCAGCAACACCAGCACCTCACAACTACTCAACCTACCATATCACACAAGTTTCTTTGCGATATGCCATTCTGTATATGCAAGCTGACACGGTTGCAAGTACATGACGAAGGCAACATTTAAGGTTGCAGCCCTCAAACAATTCTAATTACCACATAACAGCCCTAGGTGCCACCTTCTGTTCTGAAAGTCATACACAGCACCTCATGACTAAGCACTTTACTTCAAGCACAGGAAATGCAAATCAGTTATGTGAGGTGAATCAGGGGTATGTTATTGGTACTGCGATGTGATGCAGTCACATACATTCACTCAGACATGCCATGACTCATGGACATAAACTGTCAGTGCAAGCTAGAAATGCATTCTGTTGAACAGTGTTCATCTGCAATGCTTTTACAAGGAACATCAAGTTAAAAATGCCACTCAAAATTTTGTACAAAACTCCCACACCAACAGTGCCACATAACAAGAAACTATACAGAATAGTGGAAAAATCACATCACAAGTTCAGTGCTGGACCACAATAAAATATAAAAACTAGCCTTTTTTTGATAATGCATAGTTTATACTATGTTGTAACATGACACCCAAAATCACAGTTGATTGATTACATCACAAAAAAATCCCCATGCAGTTCATCAAGTTTCCTTCACACTGCCTGAAAGTACATACAGCTCAAAATCACAGTCTGTGTAGGTACAATACAAGGGGGTGCTGATAAGTCTTTAGCCCGACCTACTTCTCGATGTCGTAGGACGGAATCAATAGTGTCGTTGGAACGAGGGGTATGTCCATGTGCCGAATTGCAAGTCTGTTCTTGTTACAAAGGCTGAAAAGAAGCATGTCAGGCAATGCGCGCGATTTGGTGGAGACGCAAGCTGTCATCAAGTCCCCCCCCCCACAAGGCAAGGCGCCAAAGGAAATTCATGCCATTCTAACAGAAACATTAGGGTAACATGTACCATCGTATGCCACCGTCAAAAATTGGGTGGCCCAGTTTAAACGTGATTTTTCCACCTGTGATACGCCTCGTCCTGGACGACCCAAAACAGTGACCACCCCAGAGATTACTGATCAAATTCACAAGCTAATCTTGGAAGACTGCCAGATTTCGGCTAAATCAATAGCTGAACAACTGGGCATCTCACATGAGCGGGTTGGGTCCATCATTCATGAGGATTTGGACATGCAGAAGCTCTCCGCAAAGTGGGTCCAGAAATGCCTGAATGCGGATCAAAAACGTCAACGGCGCCAGTCGTCTGAGCAACATTTGGAAATTTTCCAGCGTGATCCAAATGATTTCCTGTCATGATACGTGAACACAGAAGAAACCAAGGGGGTCTTGTTCTTGCACGACAATGCCCCGGCTCACCAGGTACTTGCAACCCAGAAGAAACTGGCCTACCTGGGCTTCCAATGTCTTGATCACCCACCCTATTCTCCGGATCTGGCCCCATCGGACTACCGCCTGTTCCCTGGACTGAAAAAACAATTGAAAGCTCGCCATTTTTCGTCCAACATGGAGGTCATTGCTGCCGCAGAGACCTGGTTGGCCAGACAACCTTCTGAATTTTTTTTTGAGTGGCTTGCATAAGTTAGGCCAACGGGCTAAGAAGTGCATTGAGCGTAGTGGGGAGTATGTATCCTGAGTTTGGTCACTGTAGCTTGTTTCCTTCCTGGTCAGGCTAAGGACTTATCAAGATCCCCCTCGTACATAAATTCCAACTCTATGCTAAATTTGTGGTGCAAAAATCCTGGGCACCAGATTGCCATTGTGACTAAGTTCCATACAATGGCACCTAATATTTGTAGGTCCTCAATACAGAACTTGCCTAATGTCAGCCTAAACATTTGAGGCAGCTTCTAGATTTTTGGTAAATTTGTTAAATTAAATTAAATTAATCCTGACACCACTATGCGGGGAGTTAACAGAGTGCAAATGTAAGAAAATCCATTTTACTTGGAACAAATGAGAGATAATATTTGAAGAAAAGTTACCAGTAGGGTGTCAACAAATATTTTCGAAAGGTGCAAGGCATGCATGGTAGCTGTAAGAGAACACTTAAAACTCTTCTATACAACAGGCTGAATTACAGAGGAAAAATTGACAATAAATTCTAAGTGGATGCCAGCTTTGTATGCAACGACGTTCCTGCAGCAGATGTAGGGGTGCCAACAAATACTGCTCAGCTTGTAACCAATGAAATCATTCAATTGAACAAACTACCTACCTGTGCAGCCCAGTCATCTGACGTGTTGTAAGGAACAGTCTGAGCAGTGCCCCCTGACACAGGCGGAGGTGCAGGCACATCCTCAGCCCAGCTGTGACTCACAGGTTCTGCAACCATCTCATTACCCCAAACTTCAGCTGGTTGTGAGGTAAATTCACTCTCAGTCTTCAGTGGGGCTGTCACCACCTCCTTCGTGGCCTGCTCTTCCTTCTCAGCCTGTTACCAACATGACCAAGTTCAAAGTCTGAAAATTTAGGAACTGGTACTGATAACGCACCAAAAATCCTCTGCACATCGTCTCCAGCTTGTGACACATATAAATCAACAACGAAGAATTCTAACATCATGCAGCCAAGCCCTCTTTAAGAAATTAACAATCTGTCTGGTAGTCAAGAAATTTCCCCTCATTTTATAAAACTCAAAAGGTTCACTATCACATTATCAACAGAAATCCTCTTGTCCCTATCTTGAGCTAGATTAATACAGTCTATGTCCTCCCCTCCTATTCTTTAAGACCCATCTTAAAACTACCCTCCCATCTACACCTAGGTTTTCCAAAGGGCCTCATTCAGGTTTCCTGAACACAACCCTGCATTTCTCCTCCCCCTCATACATGCCACATGCCCTGCCCACCTCATCTTCCATGCTTTCATCAACCAAATTTTGTGGGGAGTACAAATCATGAAGCTCCTCATTACGCAATTTTCTCCCGTCTCCTGTTACATTCTTCCACATCAACATATCTTCCTCAGTACCCTATTCTGACAAGACAAATCCAATCTGTAAAACAAAACAGAAACCCAGTAATCCTAAACAAAACAGTTCATTCCATTATATGTAAATTCGTACTATTTACACAGTAGCTCTTTTCTATTAACCTCTCAATAACCTATTGCATCTTCATTATTCACAGGCCCCCCTATCCTCCCACCAGGAGCTCATCCTTCAACACATTAAACTTAAGCACATACCATAATTTATGTAACTGGTTAACTACAATTAAACCATTCATCAAATCACTCATATGTAAATACAATGTACAGTTTCTTTAGACTCACAAGAAAGACATGTCTTCCTAGAAAATAAAGACAGACATATGTTTGGTTACTACTGCTGTATAAAGTGGGGTTGTGTTGCCAGCACACTGGCTATGCTATGGGCTGTACAACTGAAAGCCTTAAGCCTGACTTCTGACAGGGGCAAGGGATTCTTCTCTTGTCCAAAAATCCACACCAACTCTGGGACACACTCAGTCTCCTGTTCAACCAAGAGTGGGGAACTTTCCCAGGGGCAAAATGGTCACAGCATGAAGATGACCACTCACCTCTGTTCAGTTCCCCGGTTATGAAGGAGTTGAAGTACACATCCACTCCTCCTACATGCATTAATGGTGTACACAGGGACAGCTTAGCCTTTACCTTTGTCAGTAATGCACTGGGGTGCTGTTAAGTCCTTAGCTCGACCAGGAAGGAAACAAGCTAAGAAGCACGTCAGGGACATGCGCGATTTCAACATCATCAAGACACAAGCTGTCACCAAGTTTTTTTTTTCCTGCAAGGTAAGGTGCCGAAGGAAATTCATGCCATTCTGACAGAAACATTAGCTTGTTTACTTCCTGGTCGAGCTAAGGACTTATCAGCACCCCTGTAGAAGTGTGGTTTTCATTACATACACTCTCACTTCATCACTTGGATATGACACCAACTGCCAACAAAAGAATGTGCCCCAACAAGGAGCACACTTCACCAAGTTTGCTAAGTTTCTGATACATGTCATTAGAATATGGTATACTGCCTGCAACAAGCTTTAAATGCCCCAGATGTCAGCCTGTGACAAGCTGATAATCTCTGACTTTACAAAAAATCCACTAACAAAAACTGAACTCATCTCTGTGCAAAGAGGCTGTCAAAACTGATATTATAGTGAAGAAAAAAATGTGTCAACTGTGTCACAATTGTGCCAATTTTGTCACCTCGAGCATGGTCAGTTAATGAAACACAACAGAATGGCCTCTATTAATGACAGATTACTTGGTCTCATTGCAGTTTCTACTGGTACTGTTGCCTGCTATTTGAAAGCATACCTCTGAACTTCATGCTCTTCACAGCATTCCTGTATTCAGAAGACAGTAAAATATTTTATAAAATCCAGCAGCAGTGTTTTGCAAGTTACAGTTATTAACCTCAAAGCTAAACACAGTGACACACGGCTTCCACATGCATTAATCTACTCTTTGAGTCCACACATATTGTTATCAGACCCACCAAATCTTCTATGAGAACAGTGAACTGTCCTGTGCTTTCTACCCAGTTTCCCAATTACAGGTTTAAATAGAGCATAAACTGGCCTGCTGTTGTCATTTTAGTAACTTTCAATTGAAAATCAGAAAAATAAATTGAACTTCAATCACAATGTCATTCTCCTCTACTGTCATGTACTGCCTGCACCAGCAAACAGAACGAGCTGTCTGGGCATACAGAAATTTGGCACATAAAAGACATCTGCTGTTATACTACAGTTGCATAGTGTACTTATTTCCATATAGATGGCAGTAGTAAAGTCACCCAATCACAGAGTACTTACACAAAATTTTTTGCCTAACACATGTAACGTATTTTAATGACTGGGTTCCAGCCTTGGAATGCACCAACACAGTATTTTTTTGTATGTGTTTCCATGGCAACATAAATATGGCACACTACATTTCAGGAGCTTCATAAATTTACATACCATTGATTTTACATTCATTTTGAACAGACTCTTCAGAAATGTTTGACTGTATATGTAATGTGTGGCCACGTTATCACTCCGTGTTCCAAGAGAGCATTTTAACTTCATTTACAGACAAACTTATTGCATTAATGTCATTGCAACCTCAGAAGTTTGCATGACTACTAACTTGTTCATATCAGTTATCACACACATAACAACACTTAGCAACAATTCTGAGGGAAGGGAAATGTGGCCAGTTGAAGTCTTCACATCACAATCTGTATTCATGAAGACAGCTTGGACATATGTCTCTGACGGCAAATAGACACTTAGAGTATGTTAAAAAGATTTCATAGCATGTGCTCTGTGACACAAAACACGGACCTTACCAAGTATGTTCCTTCCTTTCTAAATGTCAAACAGTTTCCTGGTATAGGTGTAAATGCAATTTCATTACCTCCCTTAACCCTTATAACAGTTTGTATTCTGACAGAGGTACTTTTCCAACCACTCTAATTCTCCTCTCTCTTTATATTCAGGTTGCTTCTTAACAGAAACAGCTGCACAAATATGTCATATTTTTTCTACCATAGTTCTTCCTCCACATAAAATACCACAGAAAAAATTGACACATTTAAAAATGGTGTGTCAGAATAAAATATATGTAAAAGACACCGAGGGGTTAAGAAAAGCACGGCCTTCCCTGTGCCAATTTTCATGAAGCTCACCCACATTCAACAGAATTCAAGCATATCTCTTATACCAATTTTCACCCAAATCAATACACAAATGTGGAAAGTATTGGCAGAAATTCATTTGTGCCCCTTTGTAAAGTATGAGTTTCAGTGGCAGACTTTTCATGAAACAATTATTAAACCAAATCTTATGATCACCTCCTGCACGGATTTTTTTTCCAAATCAGAAGAAAATGTAGAAAATATGCAAATTTTATTTACACCTTGAATTCTAAGTATGGCTTTCACTACCCCAACTTTTACAAAACTCACTACTGCTCAACAGCATTATATGGTGACCTCCTGTACTGCATTTTAATCAAAATGATCAAAAAAAGCTTGCTTGATGTTCTAAAAAAACTCTCCTCTACCAAATTTCATAATCTTCAGCAAATTGTTTGATTGATGCTAACAAGTCACAGACAGACAGACATGATCTCCACATAAGTTATTCTGTAAACCTTGTCAAGTATACCTAAAAGTCAACTTTGCAATTCTATGCTTACTGGACACTGCTAATTGCCTGCACACAGGAATTACCTCTTCAGGATCTCTGTAAAAGAAGAGGTCCACAACAACATCCCACTTGCCATCACGAGGAATTGAGCCACGGAAACGCAGAACTTCACGTGCCAGCAGCCACCACATCAGGCCAATAGAATGTGCCGACTGGAAGTGAACATACGTAACACTGTTATACAAAAATGTCACTAATGATAGGTCAACCAACTTAACAAAAAGAGCACTAACATACATAATTCAAATAATATTACTATAAGCATATCTCACTAGCACGACTGTAAAATCAGAATCATCAAACACCATACAGTTGCATACTTTCGATATTTCGATATATTTGTTAACTGCAATTGAGCTGACACCCAATGGCAGTAGTACAGTACAGTACACATTTATGGAAACAAATTTTCTTGCTTATGAAATTAAAATTATTTCTTCCTGCATATTCAGAGAAATGCTCTTTTATCTGGTGAAATTTTCCTTTAGTAATATTCCTCTGTCTCTCATTCAGTGCTTTACTTTGGCATTGTTATGTATGCCACTATTCTCCGACACACCCACTATGATTATGTCTCATTTAAAATTCATTATCACATGCAGTTCATTAGTGAAAATGGATAAATCTGACCCCTTTGGTTCCATGTGATCTCTCAAGACTGAATTAGACAGTTTACAATACAGCTGTATACACATAATGACTATAAACACATACAAATTATACTTTCAGAACAATTACATATGAACATTCAGTAATAACATACTACACACACACACACACATACTGGACGCTCACGTGCGGACACACTAAACAACTTCCAGTGTACCTCAAAACACAAGACACGACACTGTATTTACCCCCAGATGTACGGGCAGCTGGGACAGTCATTCCTACAACAGAACTTCTCAAATTGTGCCAAGATGGGGAAAATACACCATGTGCTCTGTGACTACAATGACAAATAATTACAATGTAGCGAAATATATGAGCTATATTTAATGCTGTAATGACTTCTCATTTAGGAGCCAGGATAGCTCAGTCAGTAAATGGACCAGGCTATATGGGCTGGAAAATTAGCAGTTTGAATCCTGGTGGGATAAGGATAAGAGATTTTTGTCTTCTCCAAAACACCCAGTGACTCTCAGGCCCACCCAGCTTCCTATTAAATGCTACTGGGATTCTGTTCTGGAGTAGAGTGCCCAGGGCATGAAACTGAACCATTTAGTGCCAAGTTTGCGAGTAAGTGGAAGCAGAGCTCTACTCCCCTACACACACAGCAAATCGTTTTCCGAGTCCAGCACCTAAGATGACAGCACTGCTATCCTTCCAAAAGTCTGGAACCACTCACCCAATGACAAGCATCACATTCCAGAAGAAATGAAACATCAGTGACACCATTGCATGAACCTCAAAACTTGCATTTTTGGCCATAATTATTCAGTTAACTTTTCACTCTTTCCCTTCACATCTAGAAACAGTCATGCATGCGCATCTCTCACCCTTAAAGAGCACAAACTTTCGTGATATCCTGCATGTGCTGCAGGCCTATTCAATGTGTTAAACACACAGATAGACAAAAACACAGAATCAATCAGACCAATACCTTCTGAACATAATGTTACCATAAAACACTACAACTTACTTTTCTTTTCATTGTGTAGCTGTGCAATACAATATCAATACTTGTTTAAAATTTGTTGGTTTTAAACAAGTATCACTACAACTTACTTTTGTGTTGCATGGGATTGCAATATCCACAAAGCGTAGAGGAGAATCAGTATTGCAAAACGCGATAACAGGAATGTTAACATACGAAGCTTCAGTGATTGGCTGGTGATCATGGGCCGGATCTGTCACAATCAGAAGACGGGGTTCACGGAAAGCTGCTTGAATCTGATTTGTGAATGCGCCAGGTGTGAACCGCCCAGCAATGGGGGTTGCTCCAGTGTGAGCAGCAAATTTCAGAACTGCCCGCTGACCATAATTACGTGAGGATATCACAAACACTTCAGATGGATGTTCGATGGCAACAACAGCACGAGCAGCAAGCAGCACTTTCTCCCAGGTACGACGCAGGTTAATTATATGATTGCCTGGGAAAATTTAAGGATAACATCATCATCATCATCATCATCATCATCATCATCAAGAACTTCAAACTTTTCAGATCTCCCCCCTCCATAAGAGACAACCATGATGAAAACATAAGCAAAATACACAATGTGGCCTATCTGGAAATGAATTCTGACAGGCACAGCGATTTATTTTTCTCTTCATGCCTTCTAACTGCAGTTTTAAGCAACTCTCAGATCATTGTTTAATATTTTATTTCATTCTTACCTCACACCTTTTAATCTTAACTCACAAAAGGTTACTTTACTGCAATTTTATTTCTACTCAGTTCACTTACTTTGCAGCAGACATCACTGTCATCAGTGTGCCAAAGATACACCAGATGAAAGCAGATTAAAAACTTAAGGTATCACATAATGTGTGAAGATTCAAGTCTTCTGGTATGCAACACCATGTCACTTGGTGACAAGTTCTCCACATTTCAATGATCATATTGCCTTCAAAACGACACAGCATCATAACCAAGAAAACCTTAATCTTCAGCAACTCTACTGCGACAACCTCAAATCTTCAGAAAATGTGTCCTTGAGGATGAAATACACTCACAGAACATAATCTCTCACTTAGAATGCATGAAATGCTGAAACCTATTTTCACCTCCTTCAGCCACATTTGTAACACAACTAACAGTCATGGAAATTGTAATGTAATGCAACATACAGAGACAGAAGCATAGGTGAGCATGCTGGTGGGGGGACATGTGACAATGGGGCATACAGAAGGATGCACATGGGACCAAACACATTTTCTCAGTTCGGCACTATATGTCAACTTTGTTTTCATATTCTGCTGGAATATAAATGATTAATTCTATGGCAAGTACTGTGATACAGATGACTTGGTAAAACTTGCATCAAATTATGATACAAGAACAGGTACTAGAAAACAATTTCAGAGTAACATAACTTCACCTTTTTCTTTTATGATTTACTGACTGCTTCAAATGATTCAGAAATTCAGCCATGTCACCATTATTTATTGGGCATTCTTCACTTCGCATAATGGGGATGGACAAAACAATGGAAACACTGGGTACTATAGGAACAACACCGTCTGTGTTGGCTGCACTGACAGAACATCAGTTGCAAGTATCTTTCGATATATTTTGTTTGCTTAAGATGTGTAGTGCCAGTGTCAGTGCGTAACAGATAGTGTTTAGTAACAGTACAAATGAAAGTACTGCAAAATCGAAAACTTGTCAGATTTTCAAAGAAGACAGACTGTCTGTGTGCATTTAGCTTCAGCATCTGTAACCAAATGGCCACTTCATCAGGTGTAGCCAGAGCAACAGTTCCAAAGGTTGTGACGACATACATAAATGAGAGAAGACATCATCAGCTAAAATGAACAGTGGCCTAAAACCAAAACTAAGTGAAAGGGATCACTGTACATCGAAGAGGATTGTGTCCAAAAATGACAGAACTACTGCAGCAAAGGTGACAGCATAACTCAATATCTGGAAGACCATTTCCACAAGAACAGTGTGACAAGAGCTTCACAAATCCAACATCCATGGTAGGGCTGCAACTGCTAATCCTCTGATTACTGAAAACAATGCTAAAAGGCACAAAAGATGGCATGATGATCATAAAACTTGAATGTCTGATGACTGGAAATTTGTCATGCGGTCAGATCAGTCATCCTTCACATTGTTCCCAACATCAGGCTGGGTTTATGTTTGGAGAACGCCCAAGCAAGTCAATAATCTTGAATGCCTGATTCCAACTGTGAAACATGGAGGCAGATCTGTGATGATTTGGGCAGCAATATCTTGGTATTCTGCTGGTCGAGTAATTACCATGAATGGCCGAATTACTGCCAGTGACTATGTGGACATATTAGGTAGCCAGGTGCATCCTGCGGTCCAGATGTTGTTTCCTAACAATGATGCAATTTTCGAGATAATTCGTCAAAACACACAGCCAGAAATGTTTAGTCCTAGTTTGAGGAGCATGACAATACACTTCAACATCTTCCCTGGCCAGCACAATCACCATACTTAAATAACATCAAAACCCTTTGGTCCATTTTAGACAGTAGGGTGAGAGGCAGATTCCCTCCTCCATTATCTCTCAAGCAACCAGAAAATGTTCTTCATGAGGAGTAGTACAATACTACACTAGAGATGTTCAGAAGTGATATGAGTCTGTTCCAAGATGGATACAAGCTATATTACAGAACACTCATGGACCAACTCTGTAAGAATAAAAAAATGTGTACCCTTCGTAGCTGTTTTCATCATTTTGTCCATTCCCTGTACATGTTATTCCTTCTATCAAAATAAGGGAATGCTGCTTTTATGTGTTGTGCTTCTCAATGAGTTCTGCACAACTTCTGAACAGCCTCACATTCTTCTGAAATTCATCTTGCAAGTGTTACAAAGAAAGACCTGCATTTGGTTCTTTAAGACACTTCAGGACACACCTGCTTGGCTGGGTGTAACACTACAGTGTTGTTAGTTGGGTATAATATATAGAATAAGCACAGCATGAGGATGCAACAGTACATCAGAATGTGCTTACTACTACTACTACTATACATTTTTGCAGGACAGCTCTAACTTCATCTACTTCTACAGGAACTATTATCAAGTCAGCAGTAAGGTCATGGAAAATGCATCAAGTGCAGGAAGATAAGGTAAGAGACAAAATGAGAAGGCCACAGAATGCATAAGGACAAAGGGAAAAGGCAGTCACAAGACTGTGACATGATATGTGACTAAACAAATAAATAACTCTGAAGTAAGGTTAAATGTTCAGCAATATGAAGCAATCACAGTGACTTATGTTATTACATTCACAGAGGGATATTAACCATAAACTGCAATGCAAACCTCACTGCACCATAATATAGGAACCAACTGATAAGCAGTTAATTAACAGGAATGAAGTTGCTATCCCATGATGCCAATAATAAGCATAAATTGGAATTGATGGAATAACTAGTACAGATAATGTACTTTATAAAACTTACCTCAATGACAGATATCAAAGAGTATTAATATCCAGCAGGAATCATAGTTATAACACCCTTTCTAAACTAAACTCCGTGGCCTTAGTTTGCACGCGAACTATACCAACAGAGCGGCCGCCGCCGGTCGGCGAAGTTAGTGCCAACTTTTGCAGATAGGGGTGTCACGTGGTCAGCGCAACAGGTCCCCACAGCCGTTAATCTCTGTTTTCTAGACCTGGAGCTGCTACTTTTTTCATTCAAGTAGCTCCTCAATTGACCTCACGAGGCTGAGTGGACC
>Ga0136643_10003317_pt1 | contig 21627 bp, 6 predicted proteins | sample TergutLab28metaG_FD_96883 | JGI IMG/M metagenome (GOLD analysis project Ga0136643, IMG submission 96883) | Labiotermes labralis P1 segment gut microbial communities from Petit-Saut dam, French Guiana - Lab288 P1 (version 3) (version 3) | ecosystem: Host-associated > Arthropoda: Insects >...
ATAGTTTAAAATTATGGTTAAAGAAAAAAAAAAAAAAAAAATAAAAAAAAAAAACCCCTTTTTCAACAACTTAAAATAAAAAAACAAACCAAACTTCAATTCCCCACCCCCCCCCCCCCCAGCAGCAATATCATGTTTCGAGATCTTAAATTCTTTCTTATGTATTGAATCCTATATTACACAATCTGAAGGCCGTCCTGTTTTGATTTCTAGCGACTTCCCTATTACGCATTCAAAAGGCTGTATTGTTTTATGCAGGGACTCTGCATTACACAATCGAAAAGCATCCTCCGACAGTCTATTCACCTGTCGGCTCCTTTACATTTACTAATACAAATTGCTTCCCAAAATTGCAAAATAATTTTTTCTAAGTCTGTTGAATACGTTGCCTGCCTGTAAAACGTTCAATTTTCAAGGTCAGTATCTCTTTTTCTTCCTACTAAATCTGTTTCCGTCTACCACAGAATGTTAAGTCATATACTAAGTATTTTTGTAAGGTCACGTTTACTTACGCGATACACGTTACAGATCACAAGGGTAAGGCTTGTAGTACTTTCACTGTCCCTGTGGCAAGTAGGTTATGATTTGACAGCCTTAGGATTCCAAACATTCTTCGTAAATGAATATTGGACTATAATTTCTTGACACTGCTGAATGACTGACAGGAAATGTGTTGGCACTGAAAGTGGACGAATTTTCTGTCCGCCTAAAAAAGTACAAAAGTCTGAGGGTGAAACTTGGGGGTTCTTTCAGTATTCAGATCATTGTGACGTCAATTAGTTTGGTAGAAAGGTACAAAATTTCATATTTTTTTGTTTCATTAATCTTCGGGGTAAAAGACTTCAACTCTGATGACGGAAGCAGACATTTCTTCGAATGGATGGTGCTCATTTACGAAAATATACGAAAACAATTCACCGTTAGACGACGTCATATCTCAGAAGACGGTAATTTAAGTAAGTTTGAAAAAAAAAATTAATAAATTTTGGACTCAAGTACGTCCTAAATGAAGAATGGAGAAAACTGCGTGATATGCAGCTTCACCCCAAATTGCAGACCTATTTGGACGTAAAATAAACCAGAGAATGATGGGCTTCCTAACACGCATCGTGGCGTGCTATTGGCGACCACAAACGTTTTATGGAAAATTTAGGAAGGTCTCTCCAGTCCACGAGTGCTTAAGGTAACTGTTACTGTACACAGCATGCTGTACGTACAAATAGCCAAAGAACAGAGCTTTTTTCCCCCTCAGTGCATGCAACATTCCCCTGTTCGAAACTGGAGTGAGACACAATGAACATTCAAGGTCAGAAATAGAATGAAAGCAGGACACTGTACAAGGATTTAATTGTGCCTTTCGGAAAGGTATCAAATGATGCTGCCTGCGGTGAACAAAAACGGGACTGGCTATAGTGACGTCACAGAGCAAACAACTGTCACTAGTGATATATAAAGGCATGCCGACATGTCAAACTGAATTTCTTAATGAATGTGTTAAGGTGATGAAACATTAAATGAAATTAAGTGTTAAAGCACAAAATACTATTTAAGAATCGTGCTAACTTATGAGATATAAGGCTGTGTTAGGCAATAGCGTAACAAGGACAGAAATCTACAGTACTTGAATTTATTGCCAGAAAAATTAATAATGGCAGCTGGAATGACACTTTTAGAAAGTATATATTTAATACTTATACATATTTACTGGGTAATATGTGGGCCGGGTAGCGTAGTCGGTATAGCGACTGGCTACGGGCTGGACGGTCCGGGGATCGAATCCCGGTGGGGGCGAGATTTTCCGCACCTGTCCAGACCGGTCCTTGGGCCCACCCAGCCTCCTGTACAATGGGTACCGGGGTAAAGAGCGGCCGGGGCATGACGTTGACCACTCACCCTCTTCTAGTGCCGTAGCCAAGTAAGAGTAGAACTATACCTCTACTCCCCCTAAGGGCCGTACAGCCTGTACAGAGCCTCAGTGCCTGTACAGGGGTGCACTTTGCCTTACTTACTGGGTAATATGCTGATGCTTCCGCTTAATTTTATCCTTGTTACGAATTGCACAAAATGCTGGTTGCGGCAGTCTCAAGATACTGATGTGGAATACAAGACAAAACTAGAATACGAAACACAGAAATAAGAACGGGATATCAGGATATGAGCCTACAAGGAAGTTTAGACGAAACAAGAGACAAACGACATTATACGAAGCTTAGCGAGACAGAATAAGTGTATGGGAGGGGGGCTGTTCAGTTGGTGGAGTTGGGGTTCAGTAGTTAAATGTAAAATCTACTTTGAAGGTCTCAGAAAAAGTTTAAATAATTGTCGTGTTGGGTGACGTCAAGGACGAGTCGAGCCCTGAGCGTTCCGATATATAGCTGGACAGCAGTGTCCGGCGACTTTCGGTCAGGTGTGTAGAATTTGTGTCCGACAAGACAAAGAAAGGGTCTTGAATATGGAACAGAACGTTCAATGAATCCTGGAAGGAAGAGGATTTCCGACACCATTACTAATGTTGTGTGTTTCCTGTAACCTTGCATTTCGCGTGGAAATATTATGTTATTCAGGTCGACAGACAGACAGAACCTCTTGCGATAGGTCCCAATAGTCGTGGTCACACCTCTGTCAGGAATTATGACACACTCGAAGAAAAGCATTCGAGCAAATGTAAACTATTGTTATTACTGGTAACCTTAACTATTGTTATTACTGGTAACCTTAACCCAAAGAACCTTCATTGAGACACGAACAACAGAAAAGTTGTTCCGGTTAAATTTTAAATTCAAGACTAGATGAACAATTAAGTTACAATGGAGACGTTACAAATCGTGAACACCAGGGTATGAACTAATGAGCTTGCAATTTGTTATTTAGAACAGACACGTAAACTGCGCCATATTCGGAAGGACCCTTTCCGCTTGATAGAATGGACTGTCCAGGTGACAGGAACTGTGTCCTCGTTTACTGAGTTATGAATTTGTCGCAATGCAGCTAATTCGAATAGTGGAGTGTTATCAAATGTTTGGTAGCTTGTGGCACACACAGCAGCAAGTGCCATGACAGCAAATGGAGATGGGAAAGGTGGATGGGTACGAAAAATAAATTGCGATGGAAGAGACAGTGGGATGAATGTAGTGCAAGTTACGAAAGCAAAAAACGAAAAAGCTAGAAAAAAATAAGTAAAAAAAGGAATTAAAGGCGACAAGGAAGAAACAAAAAATGTATATATGGGAAGAGACGGAAACAAAGTGAGATAAAAGTGTAGAACAGAATATGAGATTAGGAATGAAAACAGCGAAAAATGAAGCAGGAAAGAGAGGTGGTGCCGAAGTAGGAAGGACAAAACAAAGAAAGAAAGAAAGAAAGAAAGAAAGAAGGAAAGAAAGAACGAACGAAAGAAATAAAGAAGTTAAGAAAGAAAGAAGAAAGAAGAAAAGTTGTGACTCGGGAACGAGGATACACCTGCATTATTCAAAACGTTAAATGTTACAAGACAACAGAAATATCATAATGTGATTGTCAGTACCGATCAGCCGCATTTTCGCAGGTAAATTCTTACGTAAACACGCCAGCTTCTCTTGTTCGGCATATCATTGCACGGTATCAAGCTATTACACTGTGGCTGCTGCTGCACGTTTATCGATTCCCCCCTCAAGGACTTGTGCTTTTTTTTTTCTTCCATATTAATAACTGGCTTGCTCCAATTATTATTTCTTAACTTTCAATATTTGGGCGGGTTAAATTGTATTGGAATGCATTTGCCATTCACTTTTGTGGTGTGACATGCTATACAGTCAGGGTTTCGCCGCACATGTCAGACAGGTGACCCCTATCTCGTATTTTCGACAAGGCCCAGTTTCATTCTGTGTTAAACGAGTCCCTTTCTTTATGCTGTATTAACACGCTCGTGAATTGTATGGGTTAAGGCTGAAGTGTCACACCATTCACCTCCTGAACACTGCTTGCTGTCCAGAGAGTTGCTATTATCAAGGACCACGTTTCTCTAATACAAACCCTGTATAGATCCATATAAAGCCAATTAAAGTATTCAAAGATTCAGTAACAACCAGTACCACAGCAGGGCATTTGTAAAACTTCTGAGACAATTCCATAAACTTCCGATTCTTGGAACCTTCATGTGACCCTTCCTTACACTGTTTGGTCTTCCACGTGCTTCAGTACCACCCCCCTCCTACCCAATATTTTTTATACAGTCCTTGTCTGTCCCCTTTAGCCATATACTCAGCCTATACTAATCTTATATTTCACTATTCCTTACATTTCTAAGCCATTTGTAGGCCTGCACATTACAAAGTTCTTCTTTAACGCAATATATTAATCTGTACAGCCGATCCCAGTAACCGCGCTGTCTAAGGCGTAGGTCTGCGGCCTCTCGCCTGTTGAGAATGTGGGTTCGAGTCCCACCGGGGGCATGGGTGTCTGTCTGTTGTGAATGTTGAGTGTTTTCAGGTAGAGGTCTCTGCGACGTGCTAATCACTTGTCCAGAGGGGTCCTACCGACTGTCGTACGTCGTCATGTGTGATCTAGAAACCTCGTGAATGAGGAGGCCACCGCCCTCTAGGGGCTGTTGCGCCAAAAAAAAAAATTAATCTGTAGGGGTGATCCGGTGTATAACTTTCGGAACTTTAAACTTACTCCTGATTTCTAATCGCGTGCAGAGGTTAGGGAAGAAGAGAGCTTTACATAATCTCACAAATTTAACAAATTGTTGGTTGCACAAAATTAACCGCCTGCTTAACATATATAATTTTAAACTATTCAGGTTATAATATTAATTCTTTGAGACTAATAATATACTGTAGTATATTTAAATATTCAACTCATACTGCGCAGTAGACACTATCCTTTTCGGTTATGAAAAGAAGCCACTTAATGCTGGATAGGGAAATATAGACTGTTCTAAGATACGTAAAAAACATATAAATACACTGTGTGCGTAGAATGTAGAATTTTATGGTAAACCATATCGTACATAAGGTAACCGCTGTGTTTCGGAATGAGTTCTCTTATTGGAAGTGCTTGGACACACTAAAGGCTTTCGCTGTGGACTGTGGATATATTTTTAATGTCTAAAATATTAATGTGGACATTTTGTTTCCTCCAGACTAAAACCATCTTGTTAGCTCCAGACCTCACTGGCAACAGAATTTATGTGAAATTTTCTAACACTTTTTGGCTTAGTATGAATATTTCAATTTATGTTTCCAGCTAATGGAAGTTTCATTGTGGCTGGGAGAGAGGTGTGGGTGGTTGCGGTGGGTTCGTACAAAACATTTTGTAAACAAATTCAAAAGCATCATTTTTGCACAAATGTAAATTATATGTTGCACGTACTCATAATCCGTCTGAATTTGTGCGCAAATTCCGTAAGCCAGATTGCAGTGATCTGACGGTAGAACCTAAGATTTGTGGATCATCGTTATGGCAGTTGCTTAATGTCACCCATCTGGCGCCTAGAATTTTGGAATATCGCTTAGATTTCTGAAAAATTTGTGCACCACTGGTTCATAGTGTGTTATATACGATGGGAACGGGATTTACAGATTAGAATTAAATTCCCTAAGAAAATGAGAGAGTGGTGAACTTGGAGGAGAACTTGCTGCGTTGGTGATCACAGTATTTTATCGTCAAAAAAATTTTCTCTGTCTTCGTATGGAGTTGATACTTGGTGCTTTGTGTGGTGAGGACACAGGTGGAGGGCGATTCGAATAAAGAACTGGCTTTGCTGCCACTCTGACCACTGCACCTTCTCACTTCGATGCACTCTCACAACAGGAGGTCTCTCTGCTCTTAGCATACCACGGAAAGCCACACGGCGTTGCGTAACACATCGTTGGCTTGAACAATGAATATACAAACTGAATAAGTGACGGTAGTAAGCCATTGCATTTACGGTTAAACAATCCCTTTGTTTATCGAAAGAAGAGCCCTGCAAACCTGACTTCCGTTGGGGGCAGACTACTTGGAGAAGAATTCTAGCTCCTTGGATTGTGACTGGACCATTGTTGTGTTTAGACTCCCACCCCTCCCCGCCCCGCCCCGCCCAGGACAGCACTTACCAACGTATGTTGTCCTTATTAATAAACTGTTGTCCGTTTTTTACGATTAGCATATGTTAATTCTTGGATACCGTACTCTGTACTGCATACAGACTCAAATATGCGTGCAACTGCTGGAAAAGGTTGAGACGCTTAACAATTTGAAAATTTTCGTATTTATTGATTGGCTGTGTAGGAATCTACATGTCATTTTAGTATTTTCTTCGTTTCCAAATTATAAAACCAGTTTTCATCACAATTGTTAATTTTTAGTCACACACAAGTGAAAGACTTTACACCACCTGCTTGTGATTAGGTTCGTCAAAAACGACGAATCTGGCTCTCAGTTCTGCCACATTCTTTTAACAGGCAGACACGACTGTACTGACTTTAGTCTGCAATAGACAGATTTAAGTAACACAGGAAAGTGCAGACTTATAAAGAAACCATTTCGAACAGAAATTTTCTGTGTTGGATTACATATAAATGTGTTGTAAAGCGTACAACCGGATATTAGTCACAAGTGGGGGTTTCCTGAACGCACTGTCATTCCATTTTGTTCAAATCCTGTTTTACCTCCTACGGCCGACAAACGTTCGAAGTAATCAGAGCCGTGGAGAAAGGTTCCATGTGTTATATCTATTCCACAAATATAAACTGATGTTGACCATAAGCAATTACACAGCTACGCTCCTGGACAAATATTGTTGGTTCAGTTTTTGACCTGCGGACGATATGCTGTATTGAATTTGACATTCAGGGGACCGTGCATCATGACATATTCTTATAACAGAAGTCAGTAAGATGCACTATTTCTCTTGTAGATTTCTTTACCAAATAAAGCTGAGAAATGGTGCATCTTGTTGACTTCTGTTCTAAGAATACTGTATTGAGTTCAGCACACTTTTTTTTCATATCCGCGTGTTTTAAGAGCGGTTATGGCTTAGACGGTGTAGTGACTAAGATAGGGTTGTTCAGGGAATAAATTTCGTTTCGACTTCCGCTAGAGTGAGGAGAATTCTCGTCTTCAAAAGTTCACATCGTCTCCGGTGACCACACTGCCTTGTGTTCAATGGACACTAGAAGTTCTTTCTCGTGATTGGTCTGGGGAAAGGCATAGTATGAACTGGCTGTCCATACAGTACCAAGGTTAAGAATGACTGGAGTCATAAGGCCTCTCCACAATACGTCTTCATGCAATGCACAAGGCAACTTCATCTTTACTTAACTGGGTGTTCGATTCTGCACGCGTGTCTGAGGTATAATGGATAGTAAATGGGAAATTTTGGTCTCTTTGTCGGAATGGTAGAAGCTGCAGTCAGACAGTCAGTCACGACGGAGAGTTTAGGAACTAGATAATTTAATGGCCATGCCATGGTTCTGGCAGTTGCCAGATCCTTATCGAGGAGGTTCGCATTCTCTCCCAGGTTAGGTTATGTGGGAATTTATGAAGTTTGTTATTAGCAAATTCTCACGTGACCGGTATTTCTCCTAGTATTTCGGATTTGCCTTGAACATTATTATTCCAGCAATATTCCATATTGATATATATCATCAGGACCTGGTAAAATAGTAAGATTTTGGACGCATAAATTCAAATGATTTGGTGTCGCAGTGCTCCTGGGATTAAAAGATATGTCTTAATGAGATTGGGATCTGAGGCTGTTTGTATTCGGATACACATGATTAAGAACGAAGCCACGATCATCCACCTTCAGAGAAAGGAGAGAAGTTTCATATTAACTTTTTTATGTCAGTCGATGTTTTCAGCGAAGTTCAAACTTCTCGGCCGACAAAGGTTTGTTTGCCCAAAATAAAACTACTATATAATGATCTGGTCGATTCAATTAATTTGCGTTACAAGGAATGTGATATGTGAAAGTATGGACAGCTCGATATCTCAATACGTCAGTGTCAACGGCCAGACGAAGAAGAAGCCTTTTGGTGTCAACTCTGACTCACAAAGAATTTTCAGCCTTATATTTATGTGTTGCTTCAGCGAAAGTAGTATAAATATTAGTTCCAGTTCGGGCAATCGCATCTGCACTATCAGTGGCGGATCCCGACAATAGCACATAAATTGATTCCCTTTCACCTTCTAAGGAGGCTGTTTTAACGCGAAATATTTGCAAGGTTTTCAGAGTCTAGGGTCTGCAGAATACTCCTATTTGGTGTCATCCATTCAATATCACTGTAGCACAATGGGTATTAATATTTTAACCCTTCTATATGTAAGTCCACGAAGTGCTTTAGTACGATGACCTGTTCCGATTATTACTAGGTCTGGCAATTAAATAACGAGACTCTGCTCCGGAACTCCTAAAAGTGGCCGTTATCACCGAAGTAAACACATATTAGTTAACGCCGTAAGTTCTCCATGAAGACTGCCAAAGTTAATTTTGTTACTCTTATGTAGTTCTAGTAAATAATTTCTAAAAAAAATGGCCCTTAACGTGCCGCAATCATGTTTGATAACAAAATTAGGTAATGGAAGAAATAAATATGAAATTTCTCGTGAACCTGAAGGAAACTGCCACAGAATTCTTCAATTTATTGCATGAGATTTATGGAGAAGTTGGCAGAGATAGGCCCGCTTAAAACACACGCACAAACTCTCTTCGTGCGATGCCTCGAGGCCTCAAAAGGAGTGGATGGAGCGCTGTGCAGTTACTATTTGAGATCACTTTGAAGGAGATAACATGTAGATAACAATAGTTTAATTGAGAAGTGGTTTTAACACGCGACCCCAAAATTTAAATGTTTAAGCCACTGCGAGCCCAAGTAAAAATTAACTTAACCGTCTTAGCCCAAAACTGTTTTGGGTTTCGATTTGAAAACAATGAAACAGGTGTAACTGTACATGATAGGGCAAACTTTTGCCAACTTTAGAGGTTTATCAGTAGGTAGAAACCTTTCAAATTTTACATTTATAGAACACGTTAGTACATTTTGTATTCGTTAATTACAGGGCTCGTAAAACTAAAGGTTTGCACAGAATTCTGCCAGCATCATAAATTTATCAATGAGTGGAAGATCATGCAATTTTTCATTTAGAAGTAAGACGTTTTAAAATAATCTAAATTTGTTCCCTTTATACGGGACGTAATAGGAAGAGAATCAAATTAGTGTTAAAATCACTGAACCACAGGAGGAAAAAATAAAGAATTTTTGAAAAACTTTACAAAACAATATTTCCAAGAGCTTTTTCTTTTGATACAAATCTGAATGTTACAGAATTCTGTCCAAACAGGTTAGGATTGTTTGAACACTTTCAGAGATCTGAATTATTGACTTGCTTGTATTCAGTTCGTTAAAATGGGCTTGAAAGGTTTAATGACGTCATTAAAATATAACGCGTTCTTTTGTTGCATGACAGGAGGGGCTTTCCTTTGAAAAAACTCAACTCAAAGCAAGGGTTTTCACGCGCGGAGAGGGATGACAGTGACAGGGTTACGTCGAGTCAGCCCAGTTCACCCTCATTTGAAGGATGATTAGGGCAGGTCCTGCTCAGAACACCTTGACGAAACTCGTCTCAATCAATGATTCTTCACGTCCACATTCTAAAGAGGAGCCTTTTTCAGTGAATGCTTGTGAACAGGTACATCTTCATTTCGCATTTGATTCCAGTCATTAACTGAAATAATGACAAGCGAGAATGTGAAGATAGGGTTGTCCAAGTCCATGAAGCAAGTTCTTTTTATCCACAAATTCTCTTGTTACCGAACCTCAAATTTCATTGTCGCTTTCACATCAACCCCCCACGAAGTCGCCAAAATTTTTATACCCAGTTTCTTCAAGAAAGCATACATTTTTAGAGGTTTTCCTCACTGCGACTAAGTCTCTTAATGTTCTCATAATTTCCTGCTTTCCGATTCCAATATTAATATATTCCATTTTCATAACCCCATGCAAGCTGTACGCCCCACCCATATCAAATGTCCTTATTTGGATAACCCTAACAGTATTCGCTGAAGTGTATGTATTTTCATGCTCCTTGTTATACTGGCTGCCTCGAATAATATTATATAAAGCATAAACAAAAAGGGGGATTGAAGGTACATAAAACAGAAAACTACTCATAGTGTAGTTTGTTTATCTAATTATAGATTTTCATTTATAAAATTGCAGTACTTGAGAGTTATTGTTGAAACAGACTTTGTACCGACTGGAACAACATTGGGGTCGGGTATATAGGCTACATCTTAAACATGAGTGAGCCGTATGCTGCACCGTTCCTGAGAGGCAGGACACACAATGCACTTGCGGTGGCCATTCTTACGTGCTTGTTACACTGTATTTCTTCTTCGGCGCGAAGAGAATAATTATAGACAATAAAAAAGTGGGGGGATAAAGAAATTAAGAGCGGACATAAAAGAAAGGAAGACTAAAAAGAAAGAAATATGCAGAAGTGAAAAAAAGGAATATATTTGTTGTTGTTTCAATTACGTCTAATTGGACGTAGTCATAAGTACGTCAGATTTTATGACATTGAAAGATGCCATGATATATGAACAATGAACTGGACAGGATATAGAAGGAAAGCGGTCTTGGCCTAACTAGAAGTTTCAATTTGTAATTACCTGGACAGACCGATAGAAATAATTAAAAGCCTGAGTCAGGAGGGTCTGTATCTCAATATTCAGTACGTCATAAAGGCCAGAACCTTTAGGGATGGAGCTAAACTTTCGGTCGACAAGAAGAATAGGAAGAATGAAGAAGGGAGAAGGGAAGGGAAAGAAGATAGGAAGAAAGGAAGGAAGAAATAAACATAAAGAAGGAAAACAAATAAAGAGAAGAAGAAACAAATCTAAAAGTTCGAAACTATCTTCTCCTTCTGCTCGAACACGCGTCTAAACTCCGGAACATGCTGTGCTGTCCGTTTCATACCAACTTCCGACAACGACCAACATCCGCTGTCCTGCAACACAACTGTCACAACTTCGGAGTCATTTTTCTCACTATCGCCTTCCATGGCGAAATGATTTATCTTCATCCACTATACGTATTAAGACATGATTGGTTTCGAATGTGCTTTATCATGTGTTAGTGTAGCGTGGCAGGTCGAAAGACGATGTTCCTCACAGCCACTCTTTACCCATTTCACCCGCGACGCTGCCCGACCGTTGAACGTCTTTATTCCGCAATTTACACACCCCGTCTTGACGGAAAACAGCAACATGGAAATTTGCAAGTTGTAGGTTCTCGAGAGCAACATAAAAATTTTAAGGGACGTTATGTCGATCCTGCACCTGGCATACGCAAAACAATGAATTGCTGTTGTTTGTACGTGTTTTGTGTTATTCTCAGAGCGGGAAACAACTTGAACTGGATCTATTTTTTTCCGTGTCATGCTATTTTATAGCCAAATGATCTGCCGTCTCTGGGAAGAGTGGAAGCGTAGCGAAGAAATAACAAGGCAATTTACGAAAGGAAGTAGAAAATTATAAGCAATTTTGTTATTCGTTTTGACAAAATAATCACATAGTAGTTAAATTTTTCTTATTTTTCTACTCAGTTAACTTGCTTTTCAATGCATTTTGTCCAGCTGCACACAAAATTCACTGATTTCTTCGGAACAAAAGCTTTTGGCTTATGTCTCGGTTTATTCATGCACCCATGCTAGCCATTATTCATGCTCTCTCAGATGTTGCATCTGCTGTTGTTCCGGACACGCTGATCGAAACTCTTAATTTCAAAACACGTTAGGGTCGATGACCATCCATACCAACAAGAGTAACCTGTCCGTCCGTCCTTCTTTGAACTTTTCACCATTTCGTAAACTCTTATCTGGCTCATAAAGGAGAAGTCCATACTAGGGGTGGTCTGAGGTTTTTGCAGTTCTGAGTAGCAAGGTAAAGTGTTCCGGGATATGACGCCGTGTACTTGGGTGTAACAGTCGTCCTTCTTTGTACAACAGTCACGTAAAACATGTGAAAGTGTTAACGCTACTAACCAAACCAATGAAAACTAACAACATGCAAATGAAAGAATTCATTCGCCATTTATGTTGCGCTGACGATTTTTATATTGACGTAAAAGACGTGCGGGATAAATTGAAGAAGAAACATAAATTTGGAAGTGGCAGTGACATATCTTAAGATCCGGTTCTGGAATTTGGCTGCAGGGACTGAATCTCTTTCCACAAACATAAGTCAAGTTAGCAGGTCCTTCAGCTGATATATGAACAGAGAATCTCTCGAATACAAAACACGTGACACCAAAAACTCTAACTGTTGTAAGACGAATGTGATGACAATGTGACAAAATATATTTTTCTCCACATAGTACCAGCATGTCCATCTCTGTGGCAGCTATTTACTTGGCGTTTCTCTCCAGCTCGTCAACACAATTGGTCTGTCTACTCACCAAGCCTTATTCCAATATTTCGCTCAGCAACACGAATTAAATTCTTGGACCAACCCAGCTGCAAGTATTACAACTGTTCCTTCAGTCAGCTAAAATATAATATAAAAAATATATAATCATACACAATTCTATATTTTATTAAATTATATTAGGGTATAATTACATCTACACGTTTCGGCTGTATTTATAGGGCCATCTTCAGGCTGATCTTTGAAGAGGTGGAGTGTACAGTTGATAATGCTTTAAATTTACGAGCTCTTGTGTTACAAGATTTGGGTAAAATAATTGTGGTGTGTTATATAAAAGACTTAAGATTAAAATTCAAATGTGTTACTTCATGCAATAAGCTTAAGTCTCTTGGACAGACATCCCTGGCAGTTTCTACTTATCAGTACATACATATTTTTGGTAGCTTCGACATCTGGTCGTTATACATATTCTTTTAACATATTCTGGCCATTTTTGTAATTGTTTTCCTTATACTATTGATACACACCTTTCAAATTAAGTCTGTAATAGCTTAATTATGTAGATAATTATCACTGTGAGACCTGTTACAGTAGCTGTGCTTCTGATGTCTGGGTTGTTCTTGTTTGTTCCTTTGTCCGTGTTCGATGTAAAACTCACAGCCAAACTTAATGACAAAGTTCACAGGGCAGCTGACCTAATGCAGAAGAAGTTCATTTCTATAATTTTTTCCAATAATATCACATTGGAAAATGCTCCTTAATTATTGATATTACAAGCTTCATGCACATCATTTTCGCGTGCAGTCACCTGTCTGGTTCTTGCCTATTTAAATATGCAGTTTTGCCCTTCGAACTTTACGTAGTTCAGAGCTGAGCACAGCCCACGTAATGAAGACGAATCTTATCTTTTCTGCACTTCTGGGAACTTAGTCTGCACGGAAAGATCCCACTGCCTTCTCAAGCATGTCATCGCCGTATTAGAAGTTGAGCTGCCATTAGTACTTCCTCGCTGTTATTCATCATATTCACATCGACTGACATTAATGTGTTGTGGCACAAGGTACTTACGTTAGGACATTCTGTGTATGCAGTTTATTAAGAGGCCTGTGTTATAGTCGGTAAAATGTATAAAAAAGAAATGTTCTTACGCATGTTGTTCCCTTGGAAAATCACGAAATTCTCTGGCATAATTATATATACTGCAAATTGCAGTTTTTAGAAGTTTAAAGTAGGGAAATTTGAGAACAAACTAAGAAGTGAAAATTAAACTCATGTGTGATTAGCAAAAGAATAAATACAGGGTGTGGCTAAGATTATCAAGTCTCGGTTCTTCTTCCGATTGCTTTCCAAGATGGTGAAGTGTGTGTGTGTGTGTGTGTGTGTGTCCTAGTGCCTCGCAGGTGATAAGGATGATTCGTATTTCGGAAGCTGCAAGAATGTGGTAGCAAGGAGCACTGGATGGAAAGAGATTTTGAAGCATTCGTAGCCTCATCTTTGATTACAGACAGCACATATTGGAATGAGTTTTTGGTAGGTAAAAAAAAAAATTGAATAAAACATTCAAATCTGCAGGTTGATATGCTATGTTGACTGGCAAAGACTTACGTCTGCCGGCGTCACATGTCATTAGAATTGTAAACGCGTCAACACCGCTCAGACCCTCAGATCTGGCAGAATGGAATTTGCTTTGCCGTCGAGAAAGAACCATTTTATAAATTCTGTTTCATCAATTTTCTCTCCTTACGTCTTTTCCGAAAGATATGAATTCTTTAGGAAATTTTTTTCTGTAGAAGTGCAGTGATAATGTATTCTAATTTGTTTCTGTAGAAGTGCAGTGATAATGTATTCTAATTTCCTTAAGCCTACTCCTACTGTAGAACACACGAATCGTTAGCAGCCCAACGTATGGTTAAGAAGGGTGACAGCTTCTGCTGAAATTCAAAATCCTGTACCTTATTCCTAAAACAAATTATCGAGTATGTACATGCGGAGAATATGGGTGTTGCATCTTAGAATTCTGCCGCCCCATAAGATTTGTGTCCTTGTTAATTTGCGATATTTGAAATCTAGTGAATGAAAGAGTGAACAGTCGTGTCGACTATTCTGATTCGGAAAGAATCGTTATCACACGGCAGAATTCATAAATAGTGAAGCTGTATTAATGAACTTAGTAAAGATTAATGACTGTTTCTTCGGTCAGCATCATCCACAAGCATCTTTCAATTGCCTAAGTACAGAGCCCACCCACCTTCATGTCCAACTTTGACGTTAGACGCCATATACCAAATTGTTGTCAGTCCAAACATAAATTCTGTTTTATTTTATAGAACAACATTTTTTGGTCTAGGCTGCGTCATCTTCAGCGTCATAAACAGTTTTAAAAACATATAGAGGTAGAATGTAAAAAAATTATAATGTTTAAAAATTCTTTTAAATGTTCAACAAATTAGAACATTACTTGTCTAAATTAGGCTCACGTTACCTTCGGCTTCCGCTCTTAAACGTCGACACAGCTTTCTAATCCTGTATTCTAGAGACAACTTCCTTTCGGCCGCAGTCCTTCTGGTGCTGCTGATATTCTGTCAGATGGTCAAAAAACTCCCATACTTCTATGCAAGAACAAGGGTCATTGCGTGTCGGAAGTGCCCTCAGCTAAACCCAGCCATCAACACATTGGATTTATTCCACCCCCTAATTTGTTTATGTTAAGGTAGATGTCTACATGTGCAGGACATTACGGACTAATAAGTGGAGATGTAACTCCACTCACTTTTAACCACGGCACTGGATGAAGACGAGTGGGCTACTTCAGGTTTCGGCCGCTTAACTCCCACCGAAAGCTCTGCTGGTTCACATTGAATAGGAGGCTGGGTGGTACCCACATCCGGTCTGCAGGCTTTAGAGAAGAGAGAAACCTCTTGCTTCAGCCGGAAGGGAGCCCCGATTCCTTCGTTGTCCAACCACAGCAAGGTCACCATACCCACTGATCTACTCCTGCTCACACCCTATTTCTTTAAGACATATTGTCAGTTTTGTTCCCGTATGCATGTGTACGCATGTGACTCCCAAGTTGTCACCTCTCTTCAGGCCCCGTGTCTAGCACTGTATATATTTCTCATCTCCACCTTCATTACTACATCACTCAACCATCTCACATCTGTTCACAATAATGTCTCTCTTCTTAGTGACAACAGAAAAGAGAAATATTTTCTGAATATCCGGTGCCATTACTCAGTCTTGTGAAGAAAGACTATGAAAATTTACAATTAATACACGCATAATGTCTTTCGTGCAAAATGTAAATTAACCTGAGGAACAATATGTGTTGCTAATAAGTCATTGCCCTTCAGTTCCACTTATGGTAATAGAAGCTGCACCACTTTATATGGATTTGTCTGCGTTCCTTATGTAAGATATGCAAGAGAGTGTGGTACATCGGACTAGGTAATTTGATATAAACACCGCAGGTTTTGATTGAAGTGTCGTTGCCCGGTACACAAATCTATGGGCTACGTCTTTACGTTGATAATTATGTAATAAACTGCGTGGAAGATTATAAAACGTGTTGGGTTACCGTTGCGGTATGCTGCAGTGGCATAAAAGTGAAAATTATAACTATAAAAATTGTGAAATAACAGAGAAAACATAAGTTTGTTTGCAAATTTGACATACATGAGACCGTGCATCGTGATATATTTCTATAGTAAAAATAACCAGATGCACATTTTCTCAGTTTATTTTGGAATAGTACACTCTACATGTTTCGGACGGTCTCTCCGTCCATCATCAGGAGTTTAAGACTGTACATACGACATCAGGTATACGTCGTGCAGGTTCTGGTGCCTGCCTGTCAGTAGGCAGGCACCAGAACCTGCACGACGTATACCTGATGCTGTAAGTACAGTCTTAAACTCCTGATGATGGACGGAGAGACCGTCCGAAACATGTAGAGTGTACTATTCCAAAATAAATTGAGAAAATGTGCATCTGGTTGTTTTTACTATAGAAATAAATTTGTTTGCAAAATTATCGTTTGAATGTCCTATTATCTCTTGATTGGCGTTGGACTGGAGATACAGACAGCAGGAGGGGGGAAAACGTCTATATTGGAGAGTACTCTGTACCAAATATTATTTGTGTCATAAAATCTAAGAGCGTGAGATGTTCAGGCATGTAGCATACGTGGGATGGCTGAAAAATACATGGAAAATTTAGTCTGAAAACCCGAAGGGGGGAAATACTTGGGAGATACCAGGCTGTGGGGGAAGATAGTTTTCACACTGATATTAAAGCTGCACGATAGAAGGACTTGGCCCTATTCCAAGTGGGTCAGTATAAGATTCAGTAAGCGGACCCTTGTGTAGACGGCAATGAACTTCCCGTTAGGTACAAACGATCTGATCGTGTATTTGTCACTAGGCGTATTAAATCTGCGAGCTCAGGATCCTTCATGAGGATTCACTATGCTAAGTCGCTTCATGTTTTATCACCAAACAGGTAGCGTCTTACGCAGTTCTGTCCTATGGTAAGTTTACGGTAAGTGTACTGTAAGTGTACGGTAAGTGTACTGTAAGTCAGCTTATTTGACCTGACGAAAATAAAAACAAAATTGGAAAGAGGGAAGAGATATAGGGCAGCGATTGTGTCGAAACCGTATCTATCGAGAAAGGTCGATACCGGATTGATACTCGTATTGTTGCAGATACCGCATACTGCATAGAATGTTATCGCAGTAAGGCCGTACACTGCACGACTTCTCTTTACGCTCCGTTCGTCATTCTGTCTGATTTATTTACTGAAAAAATTACCTACCTGCCCTTTCTATCATTGTGAACCGTCATATTTCTTTCGTAATTTAAAATATTTATGTCTAGTGAGAATGTTTCGACTGTCCTGTATTATCAAAACTTTTAAGAAGTCATATGACATTCGTGTGGATTATCACATTGTGTAGGATAAGAAGTTTGTTGCAATGTTTCAGAGAAATCTGCTATCTCCATCTTTATACAAATAAATTTGTTGCAAGTGGATGCTGACGTGCGTCGATTATACGGGAGAATAACAGAGTTGGTTTCCAATAAAATCTAATTGAAGGGTATCACCTCTCTCTCTCTCTCCATAGTTCTGTGTGCTCGACATAACAACCCAGAAGAGCTTTCTTTAATTGACACGCGCCGTGTCAGCTTGACTGGTTATGTATTGCTAGGGTACGTACTTAAGCATAACATACCGAAGTTTATGTCGTGTCAGAGAAAACATGAATATGAAATGAATTCATAAATTGGTACGCAGATAGGAGCAAAGTGGTAACGTAAAGTTTTTCTCACGGCGTACTCTGAAGACGCGCTGATGGCAATTTGTCTGCTTCAACGGACCAGAATTCAGACGCTTCTAACAGTTACTTTATTTGCTGGATAATTATTGTCGAAGTCAGGTTCCTACATCAAACCCCGAAGTAATCCACCGAATGCAGTACTTCAGACAGGGCCCTAAACGAAAACCCCGGACTATGATATCTGACGGGAAGATGACGAAGAACGTACCGTGGCCGAAACACATCTCACTGGAACTTCGCTACGAAACAAGTTTATGAAAAGAAACAAGTATTTTTTTTTATTTAAGCAAATTCTAATCGCCGTTAAATGGCCTATTGCGTCATTCCTTATAATATCCGTTATATAGCCTATTGTGCCACTCCTAATATTCGTTATATAACCTAATGTGTCACTTTTAATCTCCGTCATATAGCCTAATGTGTCACTCCTAATATTTGTGATATAGCCTGTTGGGTCACTCTTAATCTCCGTTATATAGCCTAATGTGTCACTCCTAATATTCGTTATATAACCTAATGTGTCACTCTTAATCTCCGTTATATAGCCTATTGTGTCACTCCTAATATTCGTGATATAGCCTGTTGGGTCACTCTTAATCTCCGTTATATAGCCTATTGTGTCACTCCTAATATTCGTTATATAACCTAATGTGTCACTCTTAATCTCCGTTATATAGCCTATTGTATCACTCCTAATATTCGTGATATAGCCTGTTGGGTCACTTAATCGCCGTTATATAGCCTATTGTGTCACTCCTAATCGCCGTTATATAGCTTATAGTGTCATTCCTTATAATATCCGTGTTACAGCCTATTGAGTCACTCCTAATATCCATGATATAGTTGTCGTATCACTCCTTATCGCCGTGGTATAGCCTATTGTGTCACTCCTGAAAAAATTCTTAGTGTCGTCAGCGATTCGAAATAGAGCCCACAGCTCTCCTCATTTGTTGCATTATATAATTTGCATGGATTGGACGTGACAGACTTAGTAATTCTTCCACCTTAACATTAGTTTGTGGCTTTAAACATTAGAGACGCTAAGTGCTAAACCATAGAGCAATCAGTCTGCTGCTCTAGCCACTACAGGCACTAAACAGTCCAACTCATCCACATAACATATAATTCCCTGATAGAATGCTAGCAAAGAGCAGCCGTATTGCGTGGAACCTGCTACATATATGCTGTTATTAGCGACAGGTTTGCTTATGACATAATAATCACAGAAACAATCGATGAAGAAAACCGTGACGTTTGTAAGTGGAGACACAAGTGCCCGTTATAAGACTGTTCTCCATTCTAGGACTAGGAAATGATATAATAAGAGAATCATGATAGCTTGTTCCCCTTCACTGCTTGTAGATATAACTGGACTATTGTTGAGCCGACTGATTCATTTGTTTTGTGTTTCGATCCGCGCCATGTTTTTATACCACCATACTGTATGTTTTGCTTCGTAATGGGTGCTACTCGATTGTCTGATAAATGGTTAGTAGACAGTGGACTGAAAATGAGTTTGGCTCCGAGCAATATTGCTTTCCTGCCTCATGGATGTAAAGATGCTTGATTATCAATAATTTTAACGCTTAACATTTTAAACCTATACTATATATTTTGTAACACTGCACTTAAATGAAACTAAATCATACATTTATACAGATATATCACACTAAACTAGCCACCAAAGACGCTTGGGAGTAATGCGGAAAGTTCAGAGCGTAAGAACAGAGTCTGAATTGTTCACTACAGAAAGACATTGTAGCATGGGCTGCTGCTTATCCCTTCGTTTCTTTGGAATAATTCTTCGAAATCTTCCTTCCTTATTGGTCACATTCAGCTGATATTTTGGATTTAAAGTTGTGTTGATATAACTAATGTAAGTGGAAAATTGTCTTCTACTTCAAGGAAGAGGGATGTGGAACATGTAATGAGGCATGCAGAGACAAGACTTTGTTGTCGGAAAACTTCGAGGATAAATATTACTTGAGAGATCCATGGGAAGACAACAGGGTAATATTAACATGTGGTGGAGAAACATGGACTGGGTGTGTAGACAGAAGTGAAGTGGCATAGAATACGGTTTGAGGGATCATCTGATCATGGGAATGTTAAAGATGTGTCGTTTCGAAGGAGCTAGTGTGTCATCTTCATAACCAAGCAGTCACTCTTCTTGGACTGTCTGATCCTTAAGATAAAGGCCACTACCATCCTCCGAAACGCCGAGAAATGTTTGCCAGTCAACACAGAGCAACTTCTAAGAATATTTAAATTTTCACAGAACCACTTCGAGAAACTCGTCTTGCAGGACGTTACTTCCGGAATCCGAAAAAAGGCAGTGCCGGAATATGGGGGAGGGGGGGGGCAGCCGGCAAGCTTCCCGGGGTGTCAACCAATAAATGATGATAAGAAATACGGAGCTCGTACACTCAGATTCCCACATGCGAAAGAATTTCTCCGAAAATTATCTGCAATTTCGGCACGCCCCCTCAGTCATGTGCGCTAACCTTGCCTTAACCCAAGAAAGTTTAAGAATGTCTATTTGAAGGGCTGCCAAATTATCAGATTGCTCCAGGCCTTATAAAGGGATTAGAATTTCTTTGCTAGTTTATCGGCTGCCGTTTACTGCAGGAGGACGCTGTTCTGTGGATTATTTATTGATTTTTGTTTCTGTACATCCTGAAGTGAAAAGTGTGGGATATTTGTTAATGACCAATGGATTTTCATGCGGGAAGAAATCGTACGACTCAATTTGCTAAGCATTCTGAAAGTGAACAACGCGCTGTAGGATAGTTGTTCTACCTGGTCTGACCCTGCGACCGTCTCCGGAATGCGAGCAAAAATAACGGCCCATTGAATCGATGATACGTCAGAGCGTCGTGAGGTGGTTTCAAACCTGAGTGCGGAAATCTTGTCGCTGTCGTTTTCTCTTATTACTGCTGTCCCGTGTTCCGCTTGAATAACTCACGCGATTGTCCTGCTGAATGTAATCAGTGTTCTGTGAGCAGAGCAAAGCAAAGAAAGTGAATACTTCTGATTGCATAATACTTCACTTCAGCCACGGGTACAGCAGACACTTGATCGTCTACCTACGGTACATGCCTTAAATTGCTGAACTGTTCAGTCTTCCATTTATTTGCATGAAGATATGAAGACGTACAGGATTCGTGAAGACTTCAGTTCTTCTTAATTAAATGCAGTATAATAGAGCCTTTGTGTATAAGTATCAGCAGTTGTATTTTTTTTTTCCCCTGTGGCGCTGCGGCCCAACGCGGGCCATGGCCTCCTCATTCTTGAGGTTTCTAGATCACACACAACGACGCAGCACCGTCGGTAGGACTCCTCTGGACGCGTGATCAGCGCGTCGCAGAGACATCTACGTGACAACACACAACACTCACAACAGACAGACATCCATGTCCCTGGTGGGATTCGAACCCACAATCTCAGCCGTACACCTACGCCTTAGACCGCGCGGCTACTGGGACCGTCATCAGCAGTTGTATTATGCATGGGAAATACTTTTATTTTTTACCATTCCAGGTTTGATGTTAAAGTTTCAGCAGGTATTGTACTGTTTTATTATTTCAGTTTTTAGACGCGTTTGCAAGATTTCGAAAAGTGACTATTAGCCTTGTCATGTCTGTCTCTGTCTGCCTTCTGTCCGCGTGGAACAACTCGGCTCCCACTGAACGGATTTTCTTTAAATTTTATATTTGAGTATATTCGAAGATGTGTCGAGAGGATTCGAATTCAAATTTCATTAAAATCTGGCAAGAATAACGGGCACTTTACATGAAGACTATGTACACTTGTGATAGTATATCATTGAATTCTTATATGAGAAATATTTCAGACAAAGTTGCAGAGAAAATCAAAACACACATTTTATATGCAATAACAC
>Ga0136643_10003318_pt1 | contig 21624 bp, 14 predicted proteins | sample TergutLab28metaG_FD_96883 | JGI IMG/M metagenome (GOLD analysis project Ga0136643, IMG submission 96883) | Labiotermes labralis P1 segment gut microbial communities from Petit-Saut dam, French Guiana - Lab288 P1 (version 3) (version 3) | ecosystem: Host-associated > Arthropoda: Insects >...
ATCGCATTGTCACCATACACTTGACAGATCTGGTGATGAATCTCACTTGGTAGCACATTCCTAGCGTTCAAAAAACGAATTACAGACTGTATTTCACAGTCGGTGGCCCCCCTCAATTGTCTTAAACGCATAGGAACAAGCATAAACATAACACGAATTTCACGAAATGGTGTCTGTGGCTTCTCAATTGATAAGAGGAAGTCACTGCACATGCGCAAAGTGACAGTCTTGAGGATGTGCGAGAGATATGTGCAGACAGTACTTACTTTCTGAATAACCCATGTAAGTTACCATTTACCTGAAACATTTTAATGATGGTCTGCAAAACAAGAATAGCACACATTTAATTTATATATGGCCCTTATTTAATGACAGATACTGTTCGCTGCTCCCCATTATCTAGCCATTCATATTGCTCACTGAATGCAATACTGGCACAATCCAAAAAATGCCCATTTGGAGTTATCCACTGCATCGTGCTTGTTTTTCAACAGTACTCAGCTATTAACACTAAGGCATAGAACAGAAATCTTTCTTTCTCACACTGGTACTGTTATAATTACAAGGCTTCTAACTTTCATCATGCTTTTCCACTGTTCATCTAAGCTGTAAGTGGAAGTCACTGTCCTTGTAAAATGTACACTGTTTCAAGTACTACAACATGTACTTTCATTTTAAATTATTTTAAATATGCAGTCAAAAGCTTTTAATTGCTTTCAACCATCATGCTTACAGTTATTCCAAGCTTCCCTCAATGTACATAAACATGGAACAGAATCCTTTCTTCCTCACACTGATACTATTCTAGTTACAAGACTTCTAACTTTCATCGTGCTTTTCTATTGTTCACCTAAGAGCTATAAGTGGAAGTCACTGTCCTGGTAAAATGTTTCAAGTCATACAACATGTACTAAATTATTTTAAAAATGTGGCCGTCAGCTTTTGTTGCTTATAACCACCATGCTACAAAGTTATTCCCAGCTTCCCTCAATGTGCATAAACCCCTCACTGGCTGTGTTCACCCATCAGTATGTTTCTGGGTCCTTCCCCATGGAAGAATTCCTTTTTCCAATACTTAAGATCTAGTAAAAGAACAGAGAGCAGGAGGAAATATTCTGATCATTGTTACATGAGAGCAGAAAAGACTGGGTTTTTGCATTTAAGTGGTCTGTGTTATAACAGTTCAGTATTGAAATTGGTCTATGAGGAACTATTTTGTTAGTAGCTACTGTGGAAGGAAATGGGGATTTGGAACTGAATGTTGTAAGAAAGGGGTTCACACTTTATGGTAACACATTAAGTACAAGCATCATAATGACATTCTGTTGTATCTTATGTTCAAGTAGTTCATCTATTTGCACGATTTACGGAAATAATCACATACTTGAATAAATACAGAGAAATTTTTAATATTAGAAATTTTAAAAGGACACAATGATATGAATATAAATATGTACATATGATGCTAAGCAATAATGAATTATTAAATGAAAAACTGATATATTTAATTTTGGGCACTTTTGTAATGTGCAAACTATTCCTTCAGCACTAGGGTAACTCTTTTAAGAGTCTCAATAAATTTATTTTTTTCTTATATCCATTGCTTGTTTTGTTTTCAACCATGTCGCAGTCTTCCTTACATGCTGTGTAGCCAATCACACGACACACACAGTTTACCCGCACTCAGTAAAAGCAACTGTTCCAATAAATTTGATTTTCACAAGCAGCTAGTTTGCATTTCATGTGCAACTAGTCTTGTTCGCACACAATGCCCCAACATCACATCTAACAATCCAACTTCTGTAAAGTATGTACAATGGATTTTGGGGGGATAGGGAGGGGTCAAGAGGGGGCACATTCACATAATTCTCAATGTATGAGAATGGATGGGAAAAACTGGAAGATATACATACACATCCAAACTGTTTCTAAAAATGGTGCATCACTGTACAGTCCGCAGTTCTGATTAGTAATGTACACGTTATATACTTATTAATATGAAAGAACAATTGGATGATGCGAGAAGATGCTTTTTCCTAAGTCGTGCATGCTACTATCCACAATCCATAATCCATACAATATAAAAATTAATTAAACATTTTTTCATGAAACTTAAATAACATCAAGGAATAATAGTATTAGAATGTTTTATGGGGCAAGGGGACAATTTTAAAATGTCAAGTGGGTGGAATCATACTGAATCTGATTATGTTTTGTTAGCTACTATTTCATTTTCTGAATATTTGTTAAGATATGATTTTATACATTCATAGGGACAAAAACTTTAGTTTCCTTTTTTTTTTTACAACTGGGTTAAATTTTATGATTAACACAGCTTATAGTCTTAAAAATTTAAAAAACATGAACAGTCAGAACAGTGGATGCTCTATTCACGTCCCAGTTAACATTGTTTGTCTTCTGCCTCAGGCAAGTACAAATAATAAATACAAATTATAAAAAGCTACCATATGAGAACAAAGACTATGTCTGGAATTCTAATAATAGGCCAAATCATCCAAGCAGTGTACAATACAGTACAATGAACATACTACAAAAATTCATAAATATGCTTACAAATATATTTGGATGATGTCTGGAAAAGAAAAATAAAATGGAAAACAAATAAAACTGAGGATTGATTTGGTAATATGAGATCGCAAATACTGCACGTACAATTGGGTCCGGGTACTGCATATTGCTCTGGCCATGTCCACATGAATTCACTCCACCTCGAGTTCTTCATTACAAGAAGAAATGGCAAATAATGTTATTAAACAATATAAAAGCAACCAGAACAGGAGTTATGCCCTACTTGGAGAGTTCACTGGTGAGTATCGACTAGACAGTTTCTTCAAGAAGACTAGCAGGAGTTAGAGAGAAAAAAAAAAAAAAAAAAAGAAGAAGCAAATGATCACTTTCTGGGGTTTTGTTTACTGAGTGATGCAGGTCTAAAAGAGAGAAGAGAGCATTTGGTGCTCTAACTACATTAAAACACTTTCTTATATAACAGTTCTCATAATAACTGATAATGCCAAATGGAAAATTTGGTTTCACAATATAATACCAACAATGAACATGCAACTATTTATGGAAAAAACTGCAATGAAGAAAATATTTTATTACAGATGGATGTTCTGTAATACCTAAACAAACTTAATATAAGCCATGATAAAATTTCAATGAATCTTGGGGACCTTGACTGCAATCAAGATGTACTTAATACTTAATATATTTCACAACAATACTTCTTATGAAGCAGTTCTCTCTTTAAAACCAGTACTATACATTTTAGGTTACATGGCATAGATGGATGAACGGTTGCTTGCTTTGTCCTCTATTTGCAAAAGTCTTTCCCATTTTTGTGTAATCTGCATTTACAGAAAATAAAATAACTGAATAATATATTCAACATCTAAATGAGAAATGTTCTGCCAATGTGTGACGACAAGGCTCACTTGTTAACTTCAAAAATTTTCTGGATGAGTTGATCAATTCCCTGCACATTCAAATCACACATACAATGAGATTTGGTAAGCAAAAGTACATTCTCATTCTTGCAAGCTCAGTATCACAATTAAAATTTGCTTGGCAAATGGCCATCATTATAATTAATTAATTTTTGGCTAGTAATAATAGTATAATATGGTAACAGTCTTTTTTTAACTACATCATTAATTTTTCGGTAAAGAGTCACAAGTGTGGACTCTCACATAATGGAGAATCAAATATCCAAAAAATCTTAAATAGATGAAATAACATCACTCGTACTAAGTTTGTTACGTAATAACAAACAGAAACATTAAAAATCACAATAATTAACACAACTATGATGTATCAACTTCGATGATTGCACTTATTCAGGGAGACTTCAATGTGCACTCTCTCCATCTCCCTCCCTTTCCCAAACAATAGCTCATTGAGATTCGTTGTCCTTCTCTTCAGATGATAAAATTTGAAAGTCAGTAAACATAAAGAACATTTGAACATTATTTGATACATGGCTCCTCGTTAGCCAAGCATTTTTTAAAATTATTTCTAATGCTTTGCTGTTCTAAGAACCTTCCCACCCATGAGAATTATTTAAAACAAAATTAATTATCATGGGAGAGAGGTATGAGAAAACTGGAAATATTTTAGAATAATCTTAGCAACCCACAAACAGGTCAGAGCAACACAGATGCTCTCTCTCAGTTATGTGGTCCCTGTAGAGCAATATCATTGCGTTCTTCATGTAATGTGTACGATGGTTCTACTCAACTTTACTGAATGTGACAGAATCCACAACATGTCAGTCTTGGAGCCAAGTGTATAGTTAAGGGCAGGTGAGGAAACCATTAATATTCCCACCTCTCCTCCCTATCTTCTGCCTTAATTCTCTTGTCGATCACAGTGTCTCTCTCTGGTAGTGGCCTTTTCCCACTTGCCCTGTCCCATTCCCCTTCCTTTCGTTCCTCCTCACTAAGGGAAACTCTTCCTTCTTCATCCTCATCTTCATGTTTAATAAATTTATGTCTCACTTCTACAGACCCTTCCACTTCTGTCACCTCACCATCTGCTTCCTCCTCAGCTTCTTCTCCTTCCTCTAACCTTTCTTCTTCTTCCTCCTCATTCTGTGGAGATGAAAGTTCTGACTTAGCACTTCCTCTTTCTTCGTCATGTTCAGTTGGTGTACGCTGGGTCCGTTGTTCCCCAACAGGAACAGCATCTGATGAAGCATCACTGCATCGATCTTCATAAGGGTCAAGAACTGGTGTTGGCTCCACCCGAACTGTTTCCTCATCAGTGGCACTCAACTTCATGCCATAGTCATCTGCAGCCGTCGCCTGCATTACACACACACCGTTAATAATCACCTCTTTCTCTCCTCTGCTACCGGCAGGTTTGTCTTTCCCTGTTTCTGTTACCACAGCCTCTTGCCACTCAGGATTAACCCACTGAGGTGCAGCTGGCTTACGTCTTGATGATCGCCCTGTTGTGGGAGGAACCACTGATGACTCCTTTTTCACTGCTGCTGAATTTGTCGTCTCCCGCAGGCTTGTTGCTGACAGATTTGAATCTTCACTACCCATGTTGCTCTCCACATCCTCCTCATCTTCATAGTCTGCAGGCTCTCGCTTCAGTCCACCCATGCTAAGGTCAAGTCCACTAAATTGCTCCTTAGGGTCACAGTCAGGTGTCGGAAGCAGGCCTCTACCAATCAGGGCAGCCAGATTAGCATTTGTTGCAAAGTAGGGTGGGTAGGGAAGAGGGACGGAACCAAGACCCATGCGTTCTTTCTGTAGCTCTAACAGGCGCTGATTAAGTAACAGACGGAACTGAACAGGATCAAAAGACTGCTGTCCGCCATTGGAAGTATCATTACTACGTGGTGGTGGCAGTATTCCAGCCCCATCTGGTACCAGACCGTGAGGCACCTGTTGTTTCAGTCGCATCCGATGATTATGGAACCAATTGGTAATAGTACGTGAAGAGAGTGCCAATTCAGAACTGAGAAATTCAATGGTGGCTACATTAGGGTACGAGTCCAAAGCAAATGCTAGGCGAAGCGCTTCCTTCTGTTCCTCAGAGAAGAGAACTCGCTGTTTCTTGGCAGATGGTGGTCCAGGCCCAGGACTCGGGCTGTGATAGAACTCGGAAGTATCATTGGAAGATGTATCACTGCTGTTGTCAGCGCCGCCACCGCCGCCACTGCCACCACCACCACCACCACCACCACCAAGACCACCACCAGGGCCACTGCTGCGGCGACGCTTATTTGCCTCTCGCCGCTCATTCTTAAGGGCCTGCAGTCGATCTACATTATGTGCATCACTCAGCCACAACTGCATACGAATGAATGGTTCGCGTCCCTTGATGCTCAGCATATGCCATGGTTTAGGTTTGGACAACAGTTCACTCACAGAACCTTGTGACAGACCTAGCACTGCCTCTCCAAAGATCTGAAATTAACAAGAAGCTCATTTGTTTCTACTGCTCATAAATTCTTAGAACAAGCCTTATCTTTTATGAAGGAAATGCATCAAATATTTCTGCATATAATAAACTGTGTCTGTATTATCAATAACAATTTTTGTTTACTAAATATTGTTTGATATTTTTTGACAACAACACATGAACACCAAACAAAACTCAAACATTCATGCCACAAATCTGTCAAATGATATTATTCTTCCAAAGCAAGTATAAGTCAGACATTTATTGCAACAAAAGAAAGAATGGTTGGGCACTAAAATCATTCTTCTCTACCAGTTCTTTCAGCTGTTCACATACAGGTGTCTGATACTAAAAAATTTTTATTTTACTGGTACAGAATTTCTGGATGCCATATCACAAGGACAATAAAATACTTCATATTTGGTAATGACAGGTTAAAGAAGAGGAACAGTAATATGAGGATGTTTACACTTTGTCCATAGTCTGTTAGCCAGATTATGTAAACAATGTTTTGGAGCCTGACTCTGTGTCCATCTTTAATTAAGAAACAAGGAGGGAAATGCCCATTCATTCAGGCCCTCCTTGTTTCTTGCCTGCAGACAGAGACAAGGCTGCCAGCCTTCATATGTAGACACAACCTCAAATCTAGACGCTAAACAATATTCGAGGTACAATTTTGCATTATGGTAACACAGCACCATAACAAACCTTCAGGAACTACATTACAAGTAACATTTGGACTTTGTGGTGTGATCATTTTACCTCCTATAATGCCTGCAATATGATACTACTACAGAAGGAAAGAGCTTCTGTGCTAGGTAGAGGTACAATTGAATCTGGTACATTACTTTACATTCATTTCAAGGCTACAACTTGCAGCACTCAGAAGTAACAACTTGTCTAGTGAGCTTCATGTGTTGGCCTGTATGATATGCATTTTGTTGCTGAGTCAAAAATTTCAAAGGATAGCACATACGGATCAAATTATTTATCAAATTATGCAACACTATTGCAGGAACCTAATGGAATGTTAAAACTTGCTTTCAAAGAGGAAACAAGAGCATAACCCAAACATTTGTGAGTTAAATTCAAGTTAAACGTTATGGTATTGTAGTCAATGTTGATCAGTTTTCAGAACAGCCATCCACAACAAAAATGTGCCATGAAAACTGAAGTGTCACAATCAGTAACTGGGCTGATGAGGCGGGAATTTTGTTTGTATTGTAACCAAAACTTGCAGCACAAAATTTGAACATGCAAGATAAACCTGAAAAGTCTGTTTCTTTTTTGGCTGAATGATAAGCAGAACAGAATAATCAAATTTCTAGCCAAAAGTCGCATGATTTTGTTTCTGCATGCTCCATACCTTGTGCAACTTTTTCCTTTTACTAAAACTGACATTGGCACTGAAGGGGTGGATTTTATGGCATTCTCATGATTCATGAACAGGGCTGCACAAAACACAAGATTTTCACAAATTCTTCAGCAACTGTGCAACCAATGGACTGAACAAATCAAGCCACAAGAGGAATACTTGGAATGAAACAGCATTGGATAGTACGTACAGTTATCATCAAAAAATAAAAACAGTCTGAAAACTGTCTGATGACATAACATATATTTACTTTAGCTATTTCATACAAGTAATACACTATGACAATAGAGCTGTTGCTTGATCTCTGGCAGAGGCAATTGTTTTTCTCTTCTCTAAAATGTCCAGACCAGTTCTAAGACCACAATTTACCCTCTTATTAAATTGGTTATTAGGGGCTTTCTCCCCAGGAGTAAATCACCTCCAAGTAGTGTCTGTGTTAAGAAAGCATAAGCTGTACCTCCAGTCACCAGTATACCTTCATAGCATGCATGGAGACAACTTCATTTACATGTGAATAATAAAATGGCACTTACTTTCTGTCCTATGTTGTTGGCAAGAAGAGCTTCCTTGATCTTCGTTGTGATGACCTGTGTATCGAGGTCCTGGGTTAGGGCAGCCATCTCATAAACACTTGGAGTCATGTGTTGCTGTAGTGCACGCAGTGCTGATGACTGCTGCTGATGATGATGATGTGATGTATGAAGGTTAGGATGGGATGATTGCTGGTTCTGTTGGGACTTTTTCAAATCTGAACTTGATAATGACCCAATAGAATGATGACCTGGTGGAGTTACCATCAGTGGTGGAGGGGGTGGTTGGGGTGGCGGTTGTTGAGGGTGTGGTGGGATGAGTTGCAGGGAGGGAGGTAAAATGGAACCTTGGTTGTCACCAGGGAGATTTTTGTTGCAGACTGCATCAGAGAGCTTTGAAGAGGGTGGTTGTGGTTTGCCAAGTGAAGAACAAGCTGTGGAAGAAATAAGAACTGTTAGTCCTACAGAGTGGAAAAACTACTGATGTCTGTCTTTTCTCTCCATTATTTATGGAACAACATTTTTGTGCTTAATTTTTTGTTAGGCAGTCCTGAACATTTTTTCAAAATGTAAGCTGAAATAGAGAATGTTTGAATGATCTTCATGAATTCAATACTGTACTACAGTATGTTTAAAGTATGGTTTAAATGTCTGTATATCAGCTGGAAGGATCAATGCCAGAAGTTTCAGTTTGGTGCTTAGTTTGCTAGCTATAAATGCACTGGTATCACAAAATGGAAAGGCCAAGAAAGGTATTTTGTATGTTAGGCTTTCATGCAACTGAATATGTTGTCACAGTGCAACAACAGTTTAAGCAAACACATGGGATTGATCCACCACGTTAACCTTGGTTGGTAAAGATGCCTTTCGAACAGTGGCTCCATCTGTACAAAGAAAAGTGCCAACAGACATTCTGTGTGGCAAAATGATGACTATCAATCTCATTACTTGAGCCACTCCTGGCACTCACATTGGACTTCATTAGTTTTTAATAACACTATTTGAGTTGACCATTCATGTGTTTTGTATTTCTTAACTGCACCTTAACATTCTCTGAGTAATACGTGATTAAAATCATTTATGGTCATTCTGTAGACTTACAGCAAGCAAGTATTTATTTCAGGCAGAACATATTGGAATATTTGGGTTAAAAAAAAATCTTATTGGAGTCAAAGAAGAACTCCCATTTTGTATTACAACATACAGAAATAATCAACTTAATACAATTCAGTAACGAACTTAATAAACTCCACTGAGCAGGGCTAATCTATGGAAAAGCAAACAGCTTTTCAACAGAACCAAAAATTTTACTGTCTCAGTTAAAGAGCCCACCACATACCCTACCCACAGTCAGAAGACACTAGCCCTCTCCATTATGTCCTATTTGCTTAACCCTTTAAACGCCAAGTTAAGGGTGGAGACTTGCATGAGTGCAAGTAGACGGCCCTCTGTCTGGTTGGGTTTGTTTTGGTTTGGTTTGGTCTGGTTTGTTTGTTCATTCATTCAGTTACACATGTAACAATGGAGCTATGTTTTACCGCATAGCAGGGCTCAGTAACAGACACCAGACAGCACGTTGCACTTACACTAACAAGTTTCCCATTGCCATTGAAGACTTCAAAGTGGACAAACAGAGGACCATCGCTCAAGAGGCAATAGGCATTTATGGAGGGGGCATCAGTTTGGCTGGAAGGCTTTCAGGGATTCGAACCCAGAATGGTAAGGTTTAATGTTAGACTCGCTGCGAAGCTTTCGGTTGTGATGGAAGACCGCGATGTGGAGAAACTTAGGACCATTGTACATACAGCAGCCCAGATGGCACTTTTCGACTACCCTGACAGAGGGTTTTTCCGTGTTTTTACTTGCAGTTGTAAGGCCAATGGCCGGGGATAATATGCAAAGTCGAGGCATGGCCCCCACTCCTCTTAGGCATAGCGGCTTCACCAAAGTGCCTGACTTTCACCACGAGTCTAATGTTATACATTACCAGTCTGGGGTCTGGGTTTAAATCCCATTAAGCCTTCCACCTAAAGTTATGCCCCCCCAATCCCATACAGCTCTATTGCACAATAGTTCTTAGTTTGTCCACGGTGAGATCTCCAACCATGACGGGAAACTCGTTAGTGCAAGCGGAATCCTAGTTGTAGTTACGGAATCTGCTACTGAGCCCTGCAATGTGTTAAAATGCAGCAATGGCTGAACAGACCAAGGGTCATTGAATTATGCTTCATGCAAGGCGCTGCCCTTAGTTCATTGGTTGTTTTGTTTGTTTGTTGGTTGGTTGGTAGACCAGCTTTCTTTTGGATTCTGGACCCTTCAAGATGGGACCAATACGTTGTTCTGAAACGTCGGTGAGAAATTATCCCTACTCGCTGTGTTAATAGACCAGAATTGTGCAGTTCTAATCTACTTTGTGGCAGAAGGCAGAAATCATGAACTCTGTCCTTCATACTTCGTAGTACACTTGCGCATGAGTATCAAAATATGCCATTGTGTTGAAAAAAATGTGTGGTGCAAAGACATGTTTAAGTTTCATTTCTTATACAATTAAACGGTTTTTTTTAGCTTGGCTTGCCATTTTGGCCAATTTGTGTTCGAATCCCACATGATTACTTTAAAAATGAATGCTTAATCCCAAAAAACAATAGAGAAACTCTCTGAAGTAATATTCAAAAAGATGTTATTGTTACGGTCATGGTGTATGCAGGTAGTACATTTAGCCAACAGCCCCAAATAAAACATATTTTGATGCAACCCGTAAATTTTGCAAAAATATTATGTCTTACATGATTATTCTAATGTTGTACCATTCAAAATAGCAATGCTGGTAGATGGATGAAATGTACCTAGCATTGGTGGAATGACAGTGAAAGGAAAACCAAAATACCTAGAAGAATACCAATCCCAGTGCCACTTTGCCCACCACAAATCACACATATTCTGCTGTGGGATTGGTGAGATGATGATAACTAGCCACTTGTTCTATGGCATGACATATATGCTCTGTGTACGTGTACATGGATACATGGCTGTTTTCAGTCACAGTGTTGCTAACATATGAACATAATCTGTACAGTAAAGTAAAGTAAAGCAGTCCCGTTACAGGCCCGGAGGGTTTCAGGAAGTAAAAGTTCCCAGATTTCATGACAATGGCACAGGATGGTGGTAGGTTGTCAGCCTTACGCACCGGCCGCCTTTACTCCCAGGAAATACTCCTGGTACTCATTTCTATTAGAGGCTGAGTCAACCCCAGGGCCATAGTGCGATCGGAAGGATTTTATGTCAATGAAAAATCTACTGACACCAGCCGGGATCGAACCAGCGACCTTCCGATTTGTAACCTGTACAGTCATTTCTTAAAATCAGAAACAGCACCAACAAATCATCTGGCTAAGGTACAATTACATATCTTCCGCCCCTTAAAGCAGACTAAAGGTAACTAATTGTCATTTTTTCAAGTGACTGCAGTTTCAAAATGTGTTGAATTATTTCCTGAAATCAGTATTCATTACCTCTGCAATATATTAAAAAAGTCATACATAAATGAAATTATGAATGAATGAATATTACAATGAATACGAAGTATAAACAAGGATATCAGAAGAATTAATCACGTTCTAAAGGTATTAAAGCAATTTTTTTTGGAAGGGTGGGAAAAAGTTTACCATCACTTAATATTTAAATTAAAATTAGGGATTATGAAATGTAGTTCTTTACTTGGTGCAAAGTTATTACTGGAAATTATATGCTTTTGGTTAAACTTTGTCAGGGTGTTGCTCTCAGATATTATTCAAGAACTCACGAGGTCCACCCGCATAACTACCAGTCCTCATCAGTTTCTCTGGTGCAATCTTGTATTGGCTGGCCACCAGCTTGTGGACTGCATTGTCATCTTCCAGGAACATCTTCATGCGAATGAATGGTTCCCTTCCCTTCTGCGTCAGCATGTGCCATGGCTTTGGTCTAGCGAGAAGGTCTGACACACTGCCTTGTGATAAACCCAGTACAGATTCACCAAACAACCTCTGGCTTATGGAATACTGACTTAGTGACTCCTTAACCTGAGGAGATAAAAGGTTCAAATTACAGGAATGTTGAATCATGCCGTGTGGTCACGAACTGGAACTTACAGCTGCATGTACAGTCAAAATATTAAGTGTCATATAGAAGTAAAAGAAAAACTGAGATGCTGTGTAAGTAATAATGTAACAGTTAACCATAAATTTCACACATGTTAAATCTCATTGTCATAAAGTTCAGTTTTACTACAAATATTTTTGAGCTATCTAAAATTATTATATTTAGAATTTGGTTAGGTTAATTCTGTATACTCACTTCACTATCCCTCATTGTAAATCCTCAATACCAAAACAATAACAGAAACATGTGCACCAAAGACTATTAAACAGCCTAAAATGTTTTTTTTTTTTTGGTTCTCCTCACTTCATCCTACCCAACACTTAAACAAGGTAAACAAATGTTTGTAACATGACAGAAGCACCTTTATCAGACTGCTGGTAAGGGAGGCTGATTTTTGTGGCAGTCTATCGTGCTGACCACCCTGGGAACCCGCTATTTGGAGGTGCCAAACCAGGCTCATCTAATAACAGAGTCCCCTTTTAATTACATATATTATTAATATAGCACTACAGACAAAAATTGTATATACAGCAAGTACAAAGCAAATCTTACACAGAAAGATCTGCAATTGGTCTTCTGTATAACTAATATAGGGGTCTATAACTTGCACAAATTTGAGATGTTCAAAACTTGTGTCTCAGCACTGGAATGTTATAAAACATTTTATTTTATATCTGCCATTTTTGACAGGTAGGATGATAAAAAAAAAATTCAATGAACCTTAGTACAAGGAGAGCTCCTTCGCAAATAACACATTTCAAGCAAGGGAGTTTAAGTTTGGTTGAAGTTTAAAACTTTGCTGTATAGTACAGAGCAGACAGCAGTAACACTAAATACAGACTACCATCGCTAAAAATACACCGCATAAAATATTTCATACAAGAGTAAACATATTTGACATTGAGAGGACCATGGATCATGATATATTCCTATAGTAAAACCAACCAGATGCACTAATTTATCAAATTTATTTTTGGATGAGGACTCTACATGTTTTGGACAGTTTCTCTGTCCATCATCAGGAGTCTAGCACTGTATGCACAGCAATAGGTATATGTCATACAGGTTTTGTTGACTGCTTGACAGCAGGATCCTGATCCCACCCTGATCCTGTAAGCAAGCAGTCTGCAAAACCTGTATGACATATACCTATTGCTGTGCGTACAGTGCTAGACTCCTGATGATGGACACAGGAACTGTCCGAAACATGTAGAGTCCTCATCCAAAAATAAATTTGAGATATTAGTGCATCTCATTGGTTTTATTATAAGAATAAGAGTAAACATTTTAATCACACATATATTTTATGTCACATAAACTGTTATTACACACTCATTCATGAATAAGAAATACATTTACTTTTCCTACACGTTCCGGCCCTCTCAGCCACCATCAGGGATACAGTTTATTACCATTTCATTATAATCAAATATGTGTGGACAAATCATCATTGAATTTTTGTTTAATTTTCCCACAGTCTGATTTGGAAATAAAGTATCATGTGAAACATACATATTTCTTGCTTTCACTGACACAGTTTGCATCTTTACTGGCATTTGATGGTGTCTCACAGAGACAACACTTTACGAAACAGGAAGATTGGCATGATATATACTAAATATGCAATATGTCATTCTGACTGCATGCTCCCACTTCAAGCCAAGGCATGCCTAGTTTATACAATACCCAACAATTTTTCTGACTTCTTATATTTCACTTAAATTGCTGAAAACCTCATGAAGATCAGCCTCATCATTAAACTTACTTGCACTAGTGTTTTTGAAAACATGCCTGTAGTACTTGAACTAACACTTAAAGGATTACACAGGTGTTCAGCCTTCTGGTGGCTACTTGCAGAGCAGACTAACCTTCTTGACAATATCTTCTGTATTGAGATTGTTGAACATGTCAAACTGCTGTTGTGTAATTGGTGGTAGGACAGCTTTAAGAGGTCGCTGTGATGGGCTGTGATGCGTTGGAGTGCTGGGCTGTGAGATGAGTGAATTTGTAATGGATGCCATACGCTGCAACGGACTTGCAGCTGCAGCTCCACTGGAGAAGTCATCGCCTGGTGTCATGGCAGGGGGCAGGATAGAGTTGCTCAGTGGGCTGCTCGCACTGCTGCCTGTTGTGGGCTGTTGGTGTTGGGAACCACTCCCTGGGACCACTCCTGATTATTCAACATTAGAGGTCAGAAATTCTGTTGAGATCTAATAGAGGAATATGAAGTGCACATGTAATGAGGGTATAAATCAGGTGTTATTATGAAAAACAAAGCATTTGAGAAGCTACAGGAAGGAATATTGAAAAGATTAAAACTGGAAGATGTGGGCTTCTCAATTTTGGAATCAACAGCAGACCCTTGAAATTTGTGACCTTCAAACTTTAAGCAGACATTTCTCATTGCTTTCATTTATCTGCCAAAACAAAACCATTAGTTTCTACAACATGCTTCAGTCATTCGTTCGACCATCTGCAGGTAGAAGATACAAGTACATAAAGGAAAAGTGTGCTATAGAAGAGGCCTCCACTTCAACATCGGCCTGACAAAATATATAAAATATTATTCCCAATAAAGGAATAATAATAACATAAAATATTCAGTAAAATTTTCAACTAAAATCCAAAGTGTGTTGTAAAATAAATACTAGAAGTGAATGTTGGCAGCTTTTCCTTCACATTCCTGAATTTGTTGATGAGAGGAGTTTTGGCAACATCACCCACTGTGCTAGGAAATCACTGCAATCCAAGGTGGGGAGGCCTCTGCTATAGCACACTTTTCCTTTACTTACTTGTACCTTCTACCTGATGCTGGTCTCATGAATGACTGAAACATGTTGTAGAAAATAATAATAAATGAATGTGTGGTGGTGTTCCGGTGTTGTGTTTGTGAGAAATGGATCCCTACTGATTAAGAAGCACAATGGTATTATGTTGCCCAACAAACCGGGTAGGTAATTTCTAGAAAAAGAAAGACACTTCAGTACTTATATTGCATACAGGACCAAAATCCTAGCCAGTCCCAGGGATGGTTCGATGTGTTTTCAGATGGACCTAAATGAGTTAACAATGGGTACATTAACCGCACATTCAGTGTGGAAGTTACAAGGACTAACCATGGCATGTCATGCAAAAATGTGCTGTGCAAACTTCTAATGCAAACAATTTGGGTTACATGAACACAAAAACTTACAGACCTCCCAGTCACTTCAATTACATACATTTTGGACAACAAACATTTACACAGTGCTTGTGTAGCTGACGTTGGCAGCATCAACATCAGTCAGGTACAAAATTGACAATGTTTATTTAAATTTTTTCAGAATGTGGAAGTTTTTTCCCCATACACTTAATTAATTTTAACCACATGTACTCAAAGTCCTGTTGATGAAAACCACACTGTTTTATACAAGTAACAACTCCAATGTGGTATTTTAAATACTGCCTTAAAATATATATTTCCTGAGCAAAGAATTTTATAAACATTTCACGTGTTTAACCCCCACTGAAGTACTCCTCGCAAACCCCAGTAAATGAACAGTTTCTGTCATAGAACAGGCAGTAATGAAAATCTTTTTTAAATTCTTGTTGTCATACCTGGTTCTGTTTTTGGCCTGACAAGGGAAAAAGCACTACCAGCATGCCTTAGGACATCAGCAACAGATTCCATCATGCTCGTCTCCTTCTTGCAATCAACCCCTTCCATCAGCAGTTCATTTGCACCCCCATTAGGCAGCTTGCCACTGTCCTTGCGGTCCTTAGGCAGTGACAGATCCTGTGCGACCCCATTTAGCTGTGAGTGGTGATGCTGTTGACTCAGAGCTTGTTGCTGTAGAGCCAGAAGACCTGGAAGACCTGGCAAATAACCAACATTTCATGTAGAAATATCTGCAGTTCATGAGTTGAGTTCAGACCAGAGAATTAATACTGCTACAGACATTCTGCCATCATGTCAAATTAATATTGTCACCATTCTTTCTAGCAAACACAATAGCAGAATAAGGCTACTTGCCATCTAAGGGGCTGTACAAACAAATTTCTCAGATTTAACAAACTTACTCCAATATGTTCAACCATACACATCTAATTCATCACACGCCTCTCCTCACAAATCACGATTTTTGTGTTTTTTTGTACACCAATGGTTGGATGCAGGATTAGTGGCCAAATGTTTTATTTATAGTAACTCATAATCTTAAATTAGTTTCACTGAATCACAACGTTAGCAGCATGAGAGACATGTTCTAAAGCCAAAAAATGTTAGTGGATGTGCCACGCAATGAAACAAAATTACAACATAAATCTGACTAAAGTTTTGGGCACTGTCCTTCACGTAGGTTTATTAAAAAAAAGACGTTTCAAAGGCTGAATCTGTCTGCATCTTTAGATGAATAGGAGAAATGGTTATTCAACTATGTTGGGCTTGTTTGAAAGAGGAAGCCCACTATCCAGTACCACTGGATAAGTTATGGGGCTCTTTCAAACAAGCCCAGCACAGCAGAATCACGGTCAGTATATCTTTGAGAATTACAGAACAACAATTAAAGCCTTCCTGGTTGTCACACAAGTGGACTGATAAAGAGTTACCAACGTTTCAAATGATCTTAATGATGTCATGATAAGGGTCTGGTAGCATAAGAGCAGCTGCTGCCCCTATTATGCTACTGGACCCTTATGATGAAGTCACTAAGATCCTTTGAAATGCTGGCAAGTCTTGAATCTTCAGAAACAACGTCAGAACATCAACAAATTGTGCGTACAGAATGTGATAGCTGACACTGTGAACTGGTTTCCAGTGCACATTTACAAATAATTTTTGTAACAAATAATACATTAACATAAAAAGTTCACATTCATATCATTATGTGTTATAGAAGATTAATTATTTATGCAATTTGATATTGTGATTAATACTAAATAACTATTACTAGTTGCACAGCATAAATACATAAACTGAAGCATAATTTCATGAAAGAACATTTCATGGCCCAAACACTCATACACAAACACTTACAAAAAATGTTTCCATGAATAACAACATACCATTGTTGGGAAGAAACATAATAAGAACAGTATATCATTTTAATGTTGTATTCTTCATCAAACAAATGTGGTACAACATAGGTACCTTCAATAATAAAGAGGAAAGCTATTCCTATGAACCACTGCTGTTGAAAATAATCCAAGCACCACCCTAGTCCGAACTCCATAGAAATTCCAGCAAATGGGCTGATGCTGGTGGTCTTGGTTGCAAAGTTTTGAACTTGCTTATGACAATGATGAGGTAAATAACAGAACTAATGGTTTCTTACCTGCACAACAACATTTTATGTTATTAAGTTACTACATGTGAGCGTAATAACAATGAATAATCTCCTTGTACAACATGTTTCCACCTGTATACATCATTTTCAGATTCGTGTACACAGAAATTTGGTTTTTGGTGGCTTTATTGTAATTACATGTCATTGACAAGCAAGTACAATAAACAACCACAAATTTACAGTAACGTGAAGATGACTTACACAAGTTGAAACATGTCATACAAGGAGATAATTTATTGTTATAATGATTAGGTTTATATACAGTGACACAATGAAATAAAATATTGTTGTGCAGATGAGGAACCATTACTTATATTAAATACCTCATCACATAGCACAATGGGATGCAGACTATAAAGATTATGACATGGATCTTTGAAAGGCATAATTATCACTAGTTTCCAAACTCAGCACCTAGTCATGTTCACACACTTCACAATTACGTCCAAGCACGTTGTGAATTTTCATATTATGGAACATATATGATCACTCATGGTGAGATTGTAGAGTGTTATCATTGCTGGATTACTCTGATAAAATCATTTGGAAATACCAATTTCTGGGCCCTTTGATTATCCCAAGCACTTTTCTAAGGCATCTGCTGGAACTTTTACATATATATAATGCTGACATGCAATGAAGAAGGTGTCCACTGAGCTTAATCTTGATTAACCCTTCAATGAACCTGGGGTTTATATTCCAACTCTTGCCAAAAATGGAGGAGTTTTAAATTTGAAGTACCCTTAAATCTACACACCTCTGTACAGTGCACTGGGGCCAGCGGTATGTACAGAATTATAGATCTGCACATTACAATGAGGATGGCACTGAAGGGTTAAATGGCATACACTGGCCTCATGACCAGTGCTAGAAGCCACTGTATCATAATTCATTTCTTTGACCTTGTATTTAAGGCCTTAATCACAATGTTTTCACAGTAGCTTCATTAATTGTGTCTTCAGATCCACTGTGCAACTACATCATTGCAAGCAGTTAATCAAAACTACACACTGACACCAGAACTGCCATCTTGTTTGCTGAACCCATCAAAGTGATATCTGGCAGTATTTTGCTATTTTAGTATATAGCCAGTGACACATTTAGAGGGTTGAATCAACCTTGACATTATAAGCCCTTTATTTTTCAGATAACAGTCATGTTTCATCTGATTGTTATGAAGTTTCAGACTTTGCAGTTCATAAGTCTTGAAATGGTATTTCACCACATTTAGATAGCTTGATCAACCTGTAAATAAGATATAGTTCAAGTGAAGTTTGGGAGATAAGATCACTCTTTCATTACTTCAAACACAAGTACATTTTACTCTGTTATGCTTGGTGATGCTGAATCTATCATAATAGTATGGAGATCACCAGACAAATACAGATGAGCAGTCAGCCATGGTCAGGCATTAAAATTCATCACATACCCACTCGCCTAAGTGACTGTGCTATTTCAAATCTCATTACAGTTATAACAGAACCAAAAATTTAGAAATCAAAAAATTTTGTTTTTTGAAGGTGATATCAATGGCTAAGAACTTTAAGAGAATGCACTCATAGTGGCTTACCTGGAAGTCCAGCAGGACTGCCAACTGTGGGACAGGAGGATACAGAGTTGAGTTTTGCCAGTTCCCGGTGGTATGCATCTAGAGCCATGCGTATTTCTTCTTGGGTTCGATCCATGGGCCCACCACCACCACCACCTCCACCAGCACTAAAGAAATGAGGGAAGAGCAAACTGCATCAGCAAACGTAGGGTGCTGTTCTCAGTAACCAGCAATCATGGCAAAACAAGGAATAAACAGACGCTTGTATGCTAGCAGAATTGTGGAAGTTGGACGTTGAAAAAATCAATTAATGAATTGATGGATCTATGTGACTAACACTTGGGTGGGGTTTACCTTGGGAAGTGTTCACGAGGCCCTCTTATGGAATCGTCCATGCGGCGGCCCATCAATTTGGCAAGCTCTTCTTGGTAGATTCGTACTACCTTCTCCTGAGGAATGTCATCGTTTTCATACTTCTTCAGTCGGCGGTTCTGAGAACCATCCTTCCCAAGCGGAGATGGACACTGCAACAAAACATCTATGGTACAGTCATGTGCAATTACACTAAACAGCTTAGCAAAACATGGCAGATCAAACAATTCTTAAGACTACATATTCAACTAATCATGGAGGGTACCCTTGAAGAAGCTCAATTGTTCAAAAAATTCCCCACCCTACATTAAACCCTGAAGTCCACAGCTGCCTGCTACCAGAACCTATTCTCAAGGAGTTTAATGCATTTCACATACCCACATGGCACTAGTTCTGTATGATTCATCTCATATTTATTGACATCCAAGCCAGGTGCTTCCATGTAATTTCTAACCTTACATGATTTAGAAGAAATCTTTTATGCATTTCTGATCTCTTCTTTCTGAAAACTACACTTTCTTTCACAATCAACAATTTTTGACCCATACCAATGACCTCAAAAAGAAAAGCAGATGTAGCATAAGAAAAAACACAAAAAAGGATCTCAATATAATTGCAATGACATGCCATAAAAATACAAATAAAAATAAATCTAAGCATCATTTCACTTATCACCTACTCTAAGAAGAAGAAGAAGAAGAGAAGGAAGATGGAAATGAATAGACTGTACTTAGACTAAGAAGTGTGAAGTACAACACCTGACCCAACTCGTTATATCTGTTACGTTCAAATTGCTATACTCTAGATTTCATATACGAATATGCCTTTATAGGAGGGATTGAAGACGTTTTCGTTATGTGCTATGAAATAGGAGCCCCATATGCATATACATAAGGCATTACCGATCGCAGTTATTAAAACTACTCCATAATCAATGGGCCGGGATAGCTCAGTCGGTATAGCGCCCCGCTACGGGATGGACAGTCCGGGGATCGAATCCCAGTGGGGACTAGATTTTCCGCACCCGTCCAGACAGGCCCTGGGGCCCACCCAGCCTCCTATACAATGGGTACCGGGTCTTTCCCAGGGGTAAATTTGGCCGGGGCGTGGCGTTGATCACCTATCCCCATCTAGCGCCGAGGTTAAAGAAAGAGTAGAACTATACTTCTACTCCCCCTCTGGGCTTTCGTGGCCTGTTCTAGGGTGAACTTTCCCTTAGTTTACTTTACTTTACTCCACAATCAATTTTCATTGATATACACATCCATATATTAGGTACAGAAGGGCTGCATAGAAAAATATATTGGACGAGAAGAACAGACCAAAGCTTCTTAGAAGCTAAAGTCGCTCATCTGTTCAAAAAATCACCCCGTCTTTTATATAATAGGAATGTTCCTTACCGTGCTCACCAAATTTCTCTGAGCCAGATAAATCCAATCCTCATCCTCACACTCCATCTTTGAAGTCTAATTTTAATACAAATCCTTAAAATTTATGCAGTATTCATCACAGGAGTAGGGTCAAATGAAGTCCGAGAAGGTACGGACCAAAAACAAATATGATATTAAAAATTATTGGCGCCCACAGAACACATTGTCTGGTGAGGGATATTCAGTGACATGTAAGGTATATCTGTGACTTGGTCCATGTTATAACGGTAAACTACACCTGCTGTACTGGAATTGCAGTAAACAAATAAAAAGACCGACAACGTACGAGAACCTGCAACAGTGCCGGCGTCTGTGGCCAAATGATGAACAGGAGAGTGACATGCCATCGGATGTCAGTTTTGGCACAATTTACAAACACCAAAAGCTCGCCACGTGATACGATCCTGAGCCATTTCATCCACCGTCCATCCCCAAAACATACTGCCACAGATTCAGCGTGCTGTCAATCATGTATCTCTTTATCGGTCTTGGAACGAATTAATTCTTTTGATATTTTGAGGCTGCGTTAATCAACTTGTTATTCACTACCAGCAACCTCTGTATACAAAACGAGTGCTCTTACTGTTTAAAAAAAAAACCTCCGGTACTCCATTCCTGGACAACAGGGAAAGTTCAAATGCCTCTGGTGTTCTTGTTACAACAACAAAACCGTTGTTGTTAATATTGTATCAGACTGTGGAACTGTTGGAATAAAAGCAATAAATACGTTCTATTTTTCCTGAATTATAAATTTATAATATTAATGTAGCACGTCACCCTCACAAAAGCTGCCGGTACGCCGTACCGTTGGGTAACTTCATACACACAAAGAAGCACTGAACTCAACGTCACTTTTATTGCCACAAACAATCACGTTCTGAAGCCGTCCCATGCACACTCTTCAACACACAACTTACTACGTATGACCTTGTTCAAAAAAGGAACTCTTACAACAATTATGTACGCAGTC
>Ga0136643_10003319_pt1 | contig 21624 bp, 23 predicted proteins | sample TergutLab28metaG_FD_96883 | JGI IMG/M metagenome (GOLD analysis project Ga0136643, IMG submission 96883) | Labiotermes labralis P1 segment gut microbial communities from Petit-Saut dam, French Guiana - Lab288 P1 (version 3) (version 3) | ecosystem: Host-associated > Arthropoda: Insects >...
GTTATCACAGGTGATGAATCATGGATTTTAGAGTATGACCCCGAGACAAAACGCCAAAGTCGGGAGTGGCACACTGCAAACTCTCCCCGTCCCAAGAAAGCGAGAATGAGCAAATCCAAAATCAAATCAATGCTCATTTGTTTTTTTGGCAGACAGGGGATTGTCCACAAGGAATTTGTGCCACAGGACAAACTGTCAATCAAACTTTTTATCGGGAAGTCCTTGAAAGACTCAGGAAAAGGGTGGCATGTGTGTGTCCAGGCATTGCACGCACCATGACAATGCCCCATGTCACACAGCAGTCTCCATCAATGAATTTTTGGCAGAAAAAAGCATTCCTGTGGTTCCTCAGCCCCCCTATTCGCCAGATCTCAGTCCCTGTGACCTCTTTTTATTCCCCTGGCTCAAAAACCACTTGAAAGGGCGCCATTTTGGTACTTTGGATAATATCCAGAAGAGCATAACCGACGAGCTGAAAGGTATTCCAGCAGAAGCCTTCCAGCACTGCTATGAACAATTGAAACAATGCCTCCGTTGCTGTGTAGCTGCCCATGGGAACTATTTCGAAGGCGATAACCTTGATTTGTAAAAAGAATAAAATTCATGGTTAAAAGAAAATCAGCCTCATTACTTTTCTGCCACACCACGTATAAAATTATGGCAAATATTTTATATGTCAAATTAGTACCTTATGCTCAGGAAGTAATAGAGAATACCAAGGAGGCTTCAAAGGGGAAAACAACTGTTAATCAAATTTTTACTATGAGACAAATATTGGAAAAATGTTGGGAAAAGAATACGGACATACCCAATCTATTTATTGATTTTCAAGAAGCATTTGACACTGTATGGTGAGAGGAAATATGGAGTGAAATGCATAAACTGGGTTTCACAAAAAAAATTGGTTCAATTGTGCACAATTTTAAATAATGAAATAAATGCTAAGGTTAAAATTGGTAAACATTTATACTCTGAATTTAAAGTTAACACAGACTTGAGACAAGGAGATGGTTTTGCACCTTTGGAAATTTAAATTAGAAGATCAAAAGCAGAAATTCAGGGAACCATATTTGACAAATGTATGATGTGGTTATTATGGGAAGAAGACTGCTAAACGTCGAAGAAGTATTTACGTCACTGATCGAACAAACAAATAAGATGGGATTAGAAATAAATTTAAAAAGATAAAATTCATGATAGTATCATGAAAGCCTTACAATGAAAATGTAATAACTTGGTACATAAAATTTTGAAATAGTGAAAGACTATACATATTTTGGTACAATTCTAACAAATAAAAATGAATTACAACCAGAGACTGAAAAAAAGGATTATGAATGCAAATAGAAAATATCATGCACTTCTACCTCTACTAAAGAGCCAATCAGTATTCAGAGAAGAAAAAATAAAAATCTGTAAGACAATAATAAGACCAATGGCAACACACAGAGGAGAATCTTGGGCACGGAATAAATATATATATATATATATATATGTGTGTGTGTGTGTGTGTGTGTGTGTGTGTGTGTTGTGTGTGCAAAAGAGAAGTTTTAAGATGAATGTTAAGGGGAATTAAAACGAACGAAAATTGTAGAAAGCCATACAATAAAGAATCAATGCAGGTATTTGGAGATTTAGATATACTTTCATTTGTCAGAATAAGTTGGATGAATTGGATTGGTCATGTTAACAGAATGAATAGTAAAAGAAGAGTAAGTGAAGTATTCAACAATAATCCTCAGGGAGGTAGACTACGGGGATGACCAAAAAAATGGTGGAATTGTGTACAAAGAGATATTAATAATCGCAAAATTACAAATTGGAAAGAGAAGTCAAAAACATAGTTGACTGGGAGAAGACAATTAAGGAAGCAATGGTACACACTGGACTGTAGAGCCATCAAAAGAAGAAGAAGAAAAACAAGAAGAAGAAGAGGAGGAAGAAAAGTATAGGAAGAAGAAGAAGGGGAAGAAGAAGAGGAGGAAGAAGTAGGAAAAGAGGAGGAGGAGGAGTAGGAGGAAGAGAATGAGGAGGAGGTGGAGGAGGGGGGAGGAGGAGGAGGAGGAGAAGAAGAAGAAGAAAAGGTGGAGGAGGAGAAGAAGAAGAAGGAGGAGGAGGAAGAGGTTATTTGTCATGTTTACAATAGTTTGCCAATGGACCCTATCTTGTGTCCAATGAATCCATTCCACACTTCATAACCTTTCCCTCAAAAATGCATTTTCATATTATCATTCTGTCGATACCTAGGTCTCCTGAGGTTGTCTCTTCCTTCAGGTTTTTGATATAAAATGTGCAGTAAGCTCCCATCCATGCTACATACCCCATCCACATCATCCTCTGTTAGTGAATAAAAAAAATTATGAAGCTCTTCATTATACTTTTTTTTATTTCTCCCATATTAAACAAAGGTCCATCGAGAAATATGACTTGATTGCGGTTACACGTTTGTCATGATTTGTAACATACAAACACAATTAAACTAGGAAAAAGCAAACCTATTATTTGTACCATCACAGGAGAGGAAATTCTTCAACACCTCCAATCTGTGTTAGTAAATTCAGCAACTCTGCTAACCAAAGGAATATAGAAACCTCAGGTAATCCTAGAGATATGGAAGGTGTAACGTCTCTAGTCTACGTGCTGTACATGTTATGTACCAGTGTTGAATGTACTCACATAATGCTGTGAACAGATGACCCATGCTGTATATTCACTTTGCTCTTTTTAATGCGGATATTGTCACTGCAATTATACACATGGATACAGCCATCTTCTGTTCCAAGCCACATTGTGGGCTGCAAATTGTCCGCATCTGCAGTCACAATAGGTGTCTCACCCACCAATGAGTCTGATGCACTTCGTATCCTCTTTGGGTCCTCTTCAACGCCAATAGTCATTCCTGGACCAGGTGTCCCTTCATCACCTTCGTCCTCATCTTCACTGGAAGAACTACTGGAAATGCAATGCACAGACCACACTACACATGTCGAAATGTCAGCTGCAGTGGTCTCCAAGCAGATCCAAACTTTTCACAATACAAAGATTTCAGAGATCAAGAAGCAAGATTCCTGCAGTTAGATATGCTAACCTGTTACCAAAACATACAAGAAACAAAGTACTAAACAAATATAAATGTGTGTGTGTGTGTGTGTGTGTGTGTGTGAAATTTTATGAGTCTCATAATACAGTGCAATTACTTGTATTACCATTAAGAAGTTCGTCTTTGTAATGAAGATGAAGGTTTTGTGTGAGATATGAAATTAAATCTTAAACATTATTTACATCCTCTTCGAGCCTCAAGGGAGTAATAGTTGATATGTGATACTAAATAACCTCTGAAGTTGAAGAAGTAACATTAAACAACCAATGAATCAATTCATGTTGGTTTCATACTCAAATATCTTCTCTCAGAATAAGACAGCACATTTCACAAGAATACAAAGTAAAACATAAACTTCAGGTTTTATAAAGCTTTAACTTCAATATTTTGTATGGCATACAAAAGCAGCTTTAGAAATTAACAACAAGAAGCAATGCCCGAAAGTTTTCTCATATTAATTTCAAGTATAAGTTATACTTATACTTGAAATAATACTTACACTAACATAAGGGCTTATCATAGATAAAACAAAAATGTCAAGAACACAGTATGTGTCACATGATAAGCTCCAAGACATGATGCTGGCTAAATTTAAGGCACACTGATATTACTCTGTACCTGTCAAGCTGAACTGTGTTTCCACCAGTTTCATCAGTGTCTTCTACAGAAATACTGATTCCAGCCTTACTGTTGGTGAATGACTGTCCTGCATTGCAGCTGGAGCTTGGTCTGCAAGCATGTTAGAACTTATAGTATAACACCTCATTAATGTATCACATGCCATGTACCTTTCCATTCATTTGTACTCTTTCCTTTGCATACATATTTTGCCCAAAATATACCAACACTGTGCTTTTAATTTTGGAGGGTTTTAAATCTTATGAACAAAAACAGTAAATGATATTCAGTGAATAATTCAAACTGAATGCAAAGCCCACATGCTTACAATAATGCAGTACAAAACATACTAAATGTACCAACAACCGATATCATGTTTAAACTTGTTGCTGCACATAACATACTTTAATAAACTGGAGCTATTGATGTGCTAAAATGCTGTCATTTTATTCACCCTCATACAAATGTCAAGAAGTCTAAACTTTAGTGCAGCTGTTTATAAGAAGATATGATTTGCAACAGTAAATTTGACATGGTTGGCCAAACTTACATATTTTGTTCATTACTGAGGTATCATTGCTACGTGTTTTGGCTTGTAACATCCTCAACATGCTAACAATTTTTTATGCAGGAAGCAGTTAACTTACACTGCCAATAGTCCTGTCATAACTAAAAATCACAAGTTTTTGATGTAAAATAATAAGTCTACTTCAATATTCTTCTGAAATGTCAGGCCAAACTCAGTGTCCTACACGGTATAAAACCTCTGAAGACCGTAAACTGAGAAAGAAAGTTCCTGGTATGAACATCACAACATGGAAGATATTTTTTTACCTTTTCACAAACATAAATTAAGAAACATATTTTAAATTAATTTTAAAATTCATAGGTCATTTTACCTCCTGTAACTCCCTCATTTGAAATGCCAGGCTTAAATTCATTCTTTTACAAAAACAATGTCAAGACGCTATAACACAGCACTCTGTCTCTAAATGTTATTGTGCTTCTACATTCTTGGTCCTTTTGGCATAAAAATGGGTAACAGTTTGTGAGATTATGAAGTCTGGCAACTATTGATCTGACATAACTGACATTTCAATATCCTCACCCCGTTATCCCAACAGGAATAGAGGCTATGCAAAGAATACGAGCATTGCACACCCCATTGCAGGAAATGACAGTTGGTTCAGGCTGCAAGCTCAGCTCGCACACCTGTCCAACATAGCCATCACTGTTGCACACCCAAACATCACGCATACTGTAAGCATTGATGCCAAGAGTTGGAGCAGCACATGTGAACTGCAGGCCAGCCCGTGTCTTTCGAATGGGCAGTGGAGACTGGAACACAGGAGACGGATGCCTGTCTGCAGACAGGGCTACAACAAGTAAAACATTTACATTAAGCCTGAGAATACAATGAAATAAAATTTTATATAAAATGTTCAGACCAAGATGGCTCTTTTGCAGGGTGGTATTTTTCCTGCCCAATGAAATGTACCTGAGAGCAATCAGGAGCTGCACACTCAACTCCAGAATATACATACTTTCAAAATGCATTCATCACAGCCTTGCATCCCTCATCAGTCCTCATATTCATTTCATGTCAAGACAAATTATTGCTGAGATACATAATCAGTAATTGAAATATGCAACACAAAATTATAAACATCCACCACACCAGAAATTTTTACAATAAAGCTGATACTATAATAATATACTTTTTTGCAAGACAGACCAGTTTTCAATAATACAATACAATTTATTTTCAATTTCATGTAATATTAAGCATTTATTTCATGCAAAGAAAATAAAGAGACAGACAAAGAACCTCTTATTTCCCAAAAAGCATACACATTTTCAATGAAGGATGTAAAAATATGTAAGCTTTTTTGCTTGAAAACAAAATCCACAGTACACTCACCCAGCTTCTGTTTGGCTTCACTGAATGACTCCTCCCAACTCGTCCTCTTATCTGGTTTTGTGAATATTACTGATAAATTCTCAATTCCATTTCTGAAAAAGTGTGAAAGCAACATAAAAGTCAAACATGTCCCTGTGGTTAATTAAGCATCATGCCTTAAAAGCCTATGAGGAAGTAAATGTATAACTCCACATATTCCTCACTTCTGTACTACAGCAAATAACCTTCAAGCACCCACTGCAAGCAGGGAGGGAAGTGGCTTCGGTGGTCTAGTGCTGCCTTCAAGTACCCAAGTTCGCGGGTTCAAACCCGGCCAAAGCCGTCAGGATTTTTCAGGGCGAAAAAATCCTCAGTACGCCTTCCTTCGGAAGGGAAGTAAAGCCATGGGTCCCATGTCGCAGATTTGCGGCATGTAAAAGATCCCTGAATTGACGTGGAAGTAGCAATCTCAGGCAAAATTACCGGTTAATTCTCGCCCACATAGTTCCACCTTTCGCTATTAGGATCTCTCGTGTCGTTGTGGACGTGGGGGTACCTGGCGGCGAAAGTGGGAACATCCAAACAGGCGGGTGGGATAGGGTGAGTACAATAAGCCTGCAGGCTGCAGTACATCTGTGGCATTAGCCATGGGCCCTACTGAAGAAGAAGAAAAGAAGAAGCAGGGAGGGAAAACCCCTCAGTTACAACACAAGTGGTGGCAAAAGACACACACACACACACACTGAAACCTATTAAAATCAAAATCCAGTGATCCAGCTCATGGGCAGTCACTCTGCATCAGATCTAACCTACCTTACTGAGAAAACAATGTGTGATTTATTATAAAGCATACAAAGTGAAATGTCTAAAAGGTTGAAAGATTAAAAGTCACTAGAATTACAACTGGTAAATATGTGTAAATAAATCTCAGACTTCCACAAAAGTGTCACAAAATTGATCCCAATAAGAATGGGTCCTTCTCACAGAGGGGCCTCACTGACATATGTTACGTTCAAACAATGCTCTCATTACCAGATTAACAATGCTCAGGTCACAAGTTTACTTCATGCAAAATGCCATGGATTGCTTTAAGCACTTCCAGTGTCATCTGTGACTGTCACTAAGAATACCACACAGTTTAGTAAATATGCTGGCTGTAGCTAACACCTGAAGTTCAGTGAAAGTTCAATGATGACAACTTCTTCTTCTTCTTCTTCTTCTTCTTCTTCTTCTTCTTCTTCTTCTTCTTCTTCTTCTTCTTCTTCTATGGCACTACAACTCTGAAAGAGTCTTGGCCTTCCCGACAACAGCCTTCCATTTAGAGTGGTCCTGTACTTGTTCTGCCCACTTCACAAGCTACATCTTCTTTAAATCATTCCTGACATCATCTTCCCATCTAGACTTGGGCCTTCCAGCTGGTCTTCCTGTGAATGGTTTCCATTTGTGTATTCTTTTCACTATGATGGTTTTGGGCATTCTATTTCTGTGTCCAAACCAACTCAATCATTGGGCTTTAACATAATTTATTATGTTCCAGTGTTTAATTAATTCATCCAACTCCTTATTTGTTTTAATTCTCCATATGCTGTTGGCTTCCTTAGTTGGTTCAAATATTTTCCTTAATATTTTCCTCTCAAACACAGAGTTTTTGTATAATACTTTCTTTAAGGACCCATGTTTCACAGCCATAAACTACAATTGGTCTAATTACTGACCAATATAACTTCAATTTGGATTTCCTGGACACCAAATTACTTTTAAAAAGCACTTCATTTGCACAGAATGCTTTATTCCCTTTAGCAATTCTTTCTCTAATTTCTTCTTCCACAGTGTTATTCCCATTCACAATAGTACCAAGGTAGCTAAATGATCTAACCTGATCAATATGCTTGTTGTCCACAATTAGTTTATTTAGTTGCGTTTCTTTCCTTGTACACTTCATGTACTTCATTTTGTTCTCATTGACTATTAGACCAAATTGTAATGAAATGTTCTTCAGTTTTTTAAAAGTGTCTATCCTTGTTTGTTCAGTTCAGCCAGTGATTAATATATTATCGGCATATGCTGAGCATTGTTTTAAACGTGTTGATATGTTACTTCTTAGTTCTAGCTGCTTTAAAACATCATCAATAACTACACTAAATACAGTTGCTCAATTATAACAACTACAATCACTTTTTCTTAGGGTAGGTTACCTGAAGTACAGAAGAATATTAATTGGTTCAATACAACAGCACATTGTATGACACGAAGCATATTCAAGGTTAACAATGTGTACATCCAAACAAACGAATTAGATGTTAGCCACAAGTTCCATGTTACAACAGCAATAATCTTACCTCATGCACAAACAGAGTGCATGGTACTTAATAGTTAATATTTCTCAACACACTGTCATGACCACTCCTTCTGCAGTGGTACAAAAGCTTAGGTCTTGCTGTCCCCATTATTTGTACATTTTTCATAACTATATGGAACAAAGTCCTTCTTGAGCAGATAACAGTTACTAAGCTAAGCATGAGATTCCCCAAATTCTATGCAACTCAGATTCATTACAATATCCACAGTAGCCAAACAACAGTCTCTATTCCAAGCAAAAATATTCAATTCATATCCTCCCATCCAATTTCTCTGAGGTACAGTTTAATGTTATCCTTCAGTCCACACCAGGCCATACATAACCATCAAGAATTAGGCTTGAAACATGACAATACAAAACAAAATAGTGTCTTACTGCTGAATACCTGTGAATGGAAAAGGTTAAATATTCTGTTTTACTGTCATGTTGCCATAAGATCTGTAAGAAAAGCCTGTGATGTAGTGACTCACTGCGTGTTGAGTGTCAGTTCTAAGTACGACAGCTGCGAGTCACTGGTCTGCCGCTCGGCAAGTTGTCTGTTGACAGATGAAAGCATTTCTCGCACCACTTCCTCCAGTTGGCCATGTGGACAATGTAAAGATGCAGTGAGATCATTGATCTGGTTCAGTGCTGCCACATCCTCAGCAAGGTTTTCCATCTCATTTAGCATTCGACGCAAGTTCTCATCTTTGGCTGAAAAAACATAAAGAGACAGTGATATAAGCTACAGATTTGATGCAAGCAAGACTGCGCTCATTTTACTGGAATTAAAATTATTTAGTATATTTACACAACATTATTTACTAAATACACTGAAAAAAAGAGTTCCTTTGCATCAAAAGTGTAAATTACGCACAAAAAATAATACACTTTTTATTACATTCATCATGTATTGAAACATATTTGTTTCTTAGTTATAAAACTGAGAAGTTAAAATATTGTATCTGCATGTATGACCATATGTGGCACGCGTATGAGATAAACATTATGGATATTAAGTGCGTCATGACATTCAACAGTAGATCTTGTCAGTGATGGCTGCACAAGTTAGTGACTTTTTAAACTTCATGTCATCAACAGTATGGGGACTGTAAAAACTTGTGAAGCAATGATTAATGTATGGTCTCGATTTGGCACAAAAAGATCTTTCAAAAATGCAGTGATTAAGAGTGTTTCTAGAATATTGGAAATAAGATTTTACATAAAAATACTTTATTTTTACAATGATAATTGATTAGTTCATGCAGTGAGGTATACCATATTTGAACTGTGGCATGTCATAAACCTGTAATGCACCAATGAAACAGCACTTTCTTTTAATACTTGTAAATCAAAATACATTTCCAACCTGACCAACTCCACCGTAAATTGGGACACTATTCATACGAGTAAGGGAGTCTGCAAAGCACATGGGGTGTAGTGACTAGCCTATGGCCCAGATGGTTCAGGGTTTGATTCCCAGTAGGCGAAAGAGAATTTTTTCTCTACTCCAAAACATCCATACTGGCTTTGGGTCCACCAAGCCTCCTATTCAGTTGGTTCCAAGTGCACAGTGGCCTCACTGTGAAGCTAACCACCCTACTCTATCTAGTGACAAGGTTAAGAATGAGTGGAGCTATACCCCTATGCTACAACTTTACCTTTACGTCTATTAATATTAATAACACGCATTCAAAACAGAAAGAGCTCAACACACACTCAGCAAATAATATACTCAGACATACCCTTCATTATTTCCAAATCATCAAGGGGAATCCGCATGAGCAACTTATATTTGTTAGCTTCCAATGTACTAGCAACACTGCCAGGACAAGTCCTAGAAGAAAAGTTCGTAAATCAGTGTGAAAAGTACACTAAGCTGAAATGTGTCACAAGATTTTAAGACCAGATGGATACAGAAATTGAATCCCAAACACAGAAGAGAGAGAGGAGGAACAAATGTCACTAAAAATGAGCAAGTAAAGAAATGAAAATGACACTGGGAAATTACTTCAAGCGGTGTCTTACTAATGTCAAGTTTTCTATAACATACCGCTGTGGTATCATATTTCTTGTGGGCTACTACATACGTGGAAGGTTTCCGAATGGTTCCACTCTTCCGCTTTATACTTGTGATGACAAGTAAGTCAGAGAACAAGAAGAGTGCCCGTTCCTTGCGTGTGCCCTGACCAGACACCATGGTAACAAGGTCATGCCTAATGAAGGTACGTTCAGGTGCCACCAGATCAATTAATCCTTCAATTAGTGTTTCCAGTTCCTTTAGAGTTTCCCGCTCAGTACAATTGATCTTCATTGCAAGATCATGCACTTCTCTCTGTGCTTCCTGCAGCAGCTGATGGTCAGGATGGGAAGGATCGGTGTGTTTCAGCAGTGTCTGCAACAGTGTGTACAGAAACCAACATTCAGTCTTCTTCTTGGAATACAGCTCAAACCCACTACCCAGATAATTATCATACCTGTTCAATATCACACATATTTTTAGTTTCATTTTTTTTTAATTTTCTTCATTACTGGAAATGCTTAATGTCCACAGTGTTTTGAAATTCACTATGCTAACATTCTTCTAGGGTTACCACATATTGAATTAAAATACAAGACACTACTCAAGTGGGAATCATACATCAAATCTCTGATAATAGTAGAAGAAAGTATCAACACTGGTGATAACAATTTCCACAAATGTACATGGTCCTGCAGTGTTCAATTCATTTCACATCCTCAAAACCCAGTTTCTTGAGACTTCACAAATGATAAAATAGCAGCCAACACAGTATACAATAAAATTTTCTTGGACTGACAGCCATGACAGATGGTCTCCAAACAATTGTTGGGAGACCCTATATATGCAAATATTCCACCAACACAAAGCATTATTACAGAACAACAGGTCAGTGACATCAACCCCCTCTACGAACTCGCAAATACAACAAGAGTCCTCCCACATAACCCATAGCCAATCCCTCATTACATAGCATACGACACACACCTAGCCAGCTGCACTCTCAACAGTGTATTCCCACACAACACGGTAAGCAAACTGCCTCATAATCCATATAGCCTAATTATTTGTATATGAAAAAAAAAAAAACCTATTAATGCATTTTGCTCATATAGCTGTTTTGACAATATACTTAATATGTATAATTTATTTTACAGGCATGCTGCCACAACACCATGTTTACAGAAACGAATTAAATTGTGAATGTTATAATATAACTTTAGCATGGAGAAACATAGCTCCCTGATGATGATCTAAAAAAGATCGAAACATGTCTGAGTGATTTTAATTGTTTTTAAGTGTTTTTATGTGGAATTTATGTCTAAGTGCAACTGTTGGTTAATAATTGAAGTGCTGTAACAGGTTAGCTGCCTGGAGAGTGTAACTATTCCATACTTTAGTAATCTCCTCTCATATTAATTTTTGTACCTGAAGATGGCCCTGTAAGTTCAGAACATGCAACGAAGAGTGTAATTAATTGGTTTATCACACATTTATTTATTTTCTTATGTGTACTGTGTTGGTTTGCTACAAATTACAATTTGCAATGCATAGCCTACACGGTGACCATGCAACAATAAAATTATTGAGATGTATATAAAAAATATCGTTCCATCGTCTTGGTGTTCTAAATGGCCATTATGCAAGTCCCTTCCTCATTTAGTCAACAGTCCCATATCTAACAATTCCAAAACTACCAGGTAAGATCAGGCAAGATGAAAAATTCACACAAGTTCCTTGTTATGTCATTATAAAACATTCTCCATCTTCAAATTTGGGCAACATCATCCTGTTGTGCTGGTCAATCACTGGCTAACACAGTCCACACAAACACAACACATAACCTCTACATGTTTGTCTTTAATTTCCCACTACAAGATTTGGTCAAACATATTGACCATCATCAGGTGAAATACAGGTATAATACCATTCACAATGCCTCATGGCTCTCTGTTCATTGTACATGATTTAAGTTATGTCAGTCTTACAGAAAACTATCCTCTGCCATAGGATACTGTGAAGTCTGGTACAAATTTATTGATATCTTGGAGGCAGCATTTGCCTCAGAGTACCACGATTATAGAGGCCCCATGATCCTCCAGTTCTACAGAAAATTGCTATCATACTACATAAACACAGCAGTCACCTTAAGAACTTCAGATCTCACTACGTCAGTCTTCACTGATAATGAACCAGGTTTCAGTTATGTTTAGTTACTTCGTTAGAATGCACTTCCTTCTTGAATAACTATACATGTAGCATTCAACATATCAGATGCTGCAGCACTGGGAAAAATCTTTGCAGTGAAACACAGTACTGAAATTAGTGTCAGCCGAAATGATAATTCAAACCTGAATAAGGAGCTCATAGCGTGGTATCCTCTGCACTGGCATGATGAGCAAACAGTCTAGTGCAAGCTTCCCTTTGTGTTCCCTTGCCATTGCCTGAAAGAAACAATAATAAGAAATACACACATTTTTAACCTCTACCATACTTGTGAATTAAAACACATGCATATGTCACAGGGCTATTTCCTTGTCATCACATCTTAGGAAGTCTTTTGGGGAGGTGATGGAGAGAGGAAGAAAACTTTTAAATTACAGAAAAAAGTTATGAGATCAATCAGCAATGTAGGAAGAGATAGTTCCTGCAGGGTATTGTTTAAGACATTTAATACACTCCCATTGCCATGTATGTATATAATGGAAACTGTGTAATACATAAAAATGAAGATAAGTGGGTTAGAGCAGAACTCAGTTTGGCATAATTATAAAACATGCCATAGATCGGATCTTCCACCTCAGTTATGTAGGACTGATATTCTTAAAAAAAAGTGTAAATAATATAATAGAGGGGTAAAACCACATAATAACCAGCCAAATCATTTAAAAAATATAAAGAACATACAACTTTTTAGAAAGAAATTAAACGATTTTTCCTATTACACAGACCTTTTATTCCATAGGCGAATATCTGTCGTATGAGTATTTATCATGGAAAATGGAAATGTAAATTAAGAATAGGAACCTATGTAAATCTACAGAACTGGTAGCATGTTAGTTGTTGTATAGAATATGCTGATGACAAGTATGATTACTCATATAAATAGTTGTGTTAAGAACTGCTGATGTGCCCTGTACAGTTTTTTGCCAGGACGATGTATAAAAATCTAACCTAATCTAAGCTAATCTAATCTGACATGGTGAGAAGGATCTTGAAAGATTCAAGTCTTCTGCAGTATTGCACCATGTCAAATGGTAAACAGTTCCTGAGGATAATATCATATAACTATCATGAAATGTGCACAGTGCATAGATAAATTAAATTTTCACATAAACTTTTCTGACATGATTCATCTGAACACAGCCATGTTCATTGATACATGCATGTGATACAGAAATACCAGCAATATTATCCTAGCACTATTATGTCCATATGTGTACAAAAGTTTGTATTTTTTAAGTATTAAAATCTAAAAACATACTGTATAAATACAGTAATACAAAGCTAAATATTGTAAAAAGGTTGTAAAGTTTGCAGATATAAAAAATCTGGAAAACACATAGTTCATTCTTATATGCCATCCCACCACAAATAACAAATTCTGAAAGTTTAAAGATTAATCTTAAAACCATTTTATTTGTAGATGACACAAGTGTAATCATTGGCAACCCCAATGTTACTAATTTAGAACAAAATTTTAAGTTGGGTGTTTAAAAAAATTAATGAATCATTTAATGCAAACTTGCTTTCTCTGAATTTCAGTAAAACATAATTTATGCAATTTCAATTCAAAAATATTTCTACTACAGCAATAAATATTCATTATAAGAACAAGACTGTATCAAACAATAGCACAAACTTGTTTCTTGCGTTATTATCGACAACCAAGTGTCTTTGAAAAGTCATACTGAAATGATTATTTCAAAATAGAATCAAGCTTGTTGTATGATTAGCATAACAAGATTAATATTATCACTTGAATCATTAGAAATCATCTATTACGCTTATTCCATTCAATTATAACATACAGACTTGTTTTTTATAAAAATTTCTCACAGAATGAAACATTTTTAAACTAAAATAAGAATTATTAGGATAATAATTTCTGCCAGACCTAAAGATTCTTGTAGAGAATACTGCAAAACTTTACAAATATTAGCTTTAGCATCAAATTACATATATTTTTGTGCACGCGCGCGCGTGTGTGTGTGTGTGTGTGTGTGAGTGAGTGAGTGAGTGAGTGCACATGTGTGAGTGGCTGGATGGAACAGGTAGGAAAAACCATAGAGAATAGAAACAAGGAACACATGAAGCACCTACATCTCACATATACAGTTGCATCCTAAAAACTTCAACAGGGAGATGAGCATCACACTAAGGCAAGCATGGCATCCCATAACCAATTTACCCCAACAGACCAGAAAGGCGTCTAATTAGAATCGCCATTCCCAAATATTTTACATTTTTACCTTTATCTGTCATAATTTCACCCACATTCTGGTGCTGATTCATTAATGTATACTTACTCTTCTTTGCATTTAATTGCCTGACCAAACTTCTTACTGTCATCTAATGAAGCTGCTGTGTTTTTCTTTGTTATTTAGGTTTAACACTTTTAATGCAGTAGGTAGGGAATTGATTATATGCATGTCCCAGTTCCTTAAAGTAGCATGCACTGTACCATGCAGCTCTAATAGTAATTCTATTTTCCTGTTTACCTCCAGAAATCTGCTGAATGCAGGTTTTGCTTGGCAAGTGGTCTTGATTGCTTCTGTTGCTGTCTTGAAGTTGCTGAGGAATAAGGTGTATGTTTCAATTACAGCCTGTTTTGTGAACTGAAAAGGACACAAAATGGGAATAAGTAAAAACAAGATTAAAGACTTTAACCCTGCTACTTATAATGCTGTATACACCCCAGGAGTGTATCTGCTTGACATGTCCCACATACCAAAGAGTTTCAAAAAGGCAACAAATGCTCTGATACGAGAGCTTTATCCTCTCTTCCATTTATACATGGTACATGGATAGCACAATGTACACATAATACCTTCTGTGAAGTAGTTGCCACAGGCAATTAAGCATTTGTCCCACAGTGGAACAAGGGCAAGTATCTCAGTGTAATGAAGATCAGTGTGAGAGAGCTGCATGCTTCTTACAAGGTCCACAGAGATGCAAATCACTGAGCATGAGATCAGGATTGTGTCAAGCATGGTCCATAACCTCCTAGGTATAGCATCATAACCTGGTCACAAGTCCAGGTGGGAGATGGAGGCATGGCATTACAATTGGCATACTAGCCAGGCTCTTGTGACAAAAGACCTGCCACAACATCTCAAGTGTAACACATTAACGCATTGCAGTTACAGCATCACCAAAATCCAGAATGTACACAAGAAGCACACCTTTATGGCCCCAAAGGACAGTTGCCATGAGTTGCCATGTTCTTTCTTACCAATAGCTTCGCTTTGAATTCCTGTACTGGGTGAAATAATGGGTGTTTTCCCATCAACATGCCTCGTGGTTTAGGGTATCACATGAATAACTCATGTTTCATCCCCCATTAACACAGAACTGCAGAAACTGATGTCCATGATAAGCGTAACATGTCAAATGGATAAGAAGAGTCCTGTATGATAAGCTTTGTGATTGTGTGTGAGGTTCTTTGACTCCCAGAATGCAGTTTTCTGTAGTCCAGGTGGTCATGAACAACGCTGTGTAAACCACACAATGCAATGCCCAGCTCCTGGGTGATATCAGTCACCTTAATTAATGTGCCTGTCCTCTCTGACAAGGGCATTTGTATGACATGCAGTCAGCTGTAGTACACATTTGTGCAAAATGAGAACAAAAACAAATAAATGAATAGTTTATATTGGGAAGGGAAATCCTTTGACACCCAAAAGCACTACAGACATGTGTACTAAAAATATAATCTGGATTCAAAACCAGGTTGCTTGCACTGCAAGCAGTTACTCTACCAGTGTGGCTATTTCAAAAACTGTTAATATGCAGCTGTAAGATTTAATATGTAACAGTGAAGTGCATAGAAGATGAAACTATACAAAATGGAGAAAAAGTGGAATGTCAACATGCAATGCTTTGGCCAGGATGTGAGAAGAGTGTCCCCTGCTATACTGTGAAACTTGAGCAAAGCTGGAGGGTTCAAAACAACTGGATCCCCATGAGAGCTCAAATATTCACTTGATGTATGTAGGACTGTGAATGGAACCCACAGTGTCATCCTGATTCATATACATCTTAGAAACATGCCATCTTTCCATCTATCTAAATATCTGTTAGTTGTGAAAACATGGACTACTTCAATACATTTTCAATATTATAACAACAGGATGTTTAGAGTAAAGGTTATGACATGTTAACACTTGAAATTTCACTCATTCACATGAAAATGTTTGCAGTCTTTTAGTTAACCACTTGCTATATCAAATCTGATGTTCTGAGCAATTAAGTTTTTCCACCTGCACTGTTCTCTCTGTCATGTCAATAAATATTACATCTCAATACCTTACAGCTGTATTTGACAATCTATGGATGACACCGCATCATTCAAGAAACAAGAATTTTACTCACCACATCCAAGAAGACATCTCCAACCTTCTGTTTGATGTCCCAGTGCTCAAGTCTCTTCCTCAATTCCTCAAGAAACACCTCGTGGTGTGCAAGAATTGCAGGTACCTACAACACAAAATTAAAAACAAGCTTACACTAATTTATCCCTTATCTGTTGACATATATGTTTCATTCCAACTGCTGCTTCATCCCAAGTGGCAAATGTGTCTGGCAGTTATACATTATTGTTTAAGGATTATAAATCCATGGTGCAGTTGTTGCCATAGTGTGAGGCCAAAATTTTACTCAATTACATGTATACTGTAGCATTAGATTTAACAATTTTCAAAATCTGAACTCAATTATGAGTTTCCTGTATCATTAATATAAGTATTTAATTTCAGTAACAGATGCACCTTTAATCACTACCATTATCATCATTGTCACCATTGCAGCCCTCTACTCCATATTATTATTTTTCCCCCCTCCTCATCCTCCTCCTTCCCCCTCTCCTCCCACCATTCCTGCTTGCTGCCACTGCTGTTCTCCTCCTCCTCCTCCTGCCCCTTCTTATTCTTTTTATCATCACTGTCATCATCAATGTTGTCTGTTTACTTGCTTGCTCTGAATTATCTTGTCAGTATTTTATATTTTTGGTAAATTCTTCCCACCATGGATCATTCACCTGCATATTAATTTATGTTGTGTTACCCATGTGTTTCATGGCATGCAAATAATACAACACACAACAAATGGCAGCATGTCTATCAAAATCTATAACAATACAACATGCAAGTGCACTATACACGTGTTTAATCAAACACGTAATGGACACACATATAACAGTTGTTATTACTAAATAATACAGTGTAGTATAGCTAAGTAAATGCACAGACAGCATATGGGTATCACAACTCAAATTAATACACAAGTAAACACAATCTGATACAGCAGCAGTAGTGCAACTAGGTTCCTTCATGCCCAAGGCAAGTAATCACAATGGTCACTCCTAACAGGAATCACAAACATTCAAAAAATCACGATCAGTTGTTGAAGTTCCTTTATTTGGCTCAAAAATTTTTAATTTGTTGATTGCAGAAAATCAATTTTTTAAAATCATAAATAGTCATCTTTCCACCCATTTTACCGCCCTCTGGGTACTGACTGATTGATTTGCGATTGGGTTCAAGACCTGACGGTCCCTATGCACCTAGGTCTTAACTGACGAGCCCTTTGTGCCCCATATCAATTTATGGAAGCCCTGTAGCTTTGCTAAAGTTCCAGATGGCCCCCAGATTTATACTCTTGATGTCCTCTGGCTCCAAGAAGGAGCCCAGATACACATGCCTAAGTGAAGCCAAAGCTTCACATTCACAAAGAATGTGGGACGAGGTTTCATCCTCTGCTCCACACCTCCCAAACAGTGGACTGTCTGACAGCCCTATTAGATGAAGATGTCTCCTCAGGGTATTATGTTCAGTGAGAATGCCAGTAACAGCGCTGCATTTTGTCCTGTTACGGACAGAAACTTAGTCTTGACACCCAGACAGGGTCCCAAAATTAATTCTCGAGCCTGTCTTTGGGTGTTACCAAGACCCCCTCTGGGTACCTCTCATCCCCCTTCTACATACATCCTTGTACTACTACCACTAACACTACCACTACTATTACTACTGCTGCTGCTGCTGCTGCTGCTGCACTACCACTACTACCACCACCACCACCACCACCACCACAACTGCTACTACTACTATTGCTGCTGCTGCTACAAGACTGAAGAGGCATGTATTACTCAAATTAAATATTAATGATACTGTAAATACATAATCAAGTAAATATTTTAATCTTAATGTTATAAAACATACGTAATTAAGTAAAGTTTTAGCTTTACACTGTAGCAACTGTACCAGAGAACTTTAAAAAGTAAACAATCATGTATCACTGCTAGACACACGTGCAACTAACCACCTATTATAACAGATAACACTGAAGATGATGCAGAAGTTGGTATTTGAATGTGTTTGCCCATAAATAAGTGTAAGGTTTTTGGTAAACAGATTTCCATTAGCCACAAAGTATGCACAACATAAAATTAAAACAAGGATTACAAACACTCAATGTTGGCACAGTACTGTTTCCAAAGGACTACAAATGGAAGGGACCTAACACAGAAAATTATATCATTATAAGGCTGAAAATATACACCTATACATTTCATCTAGTACTGTTAAGGTGACTAAACTCAAAAGTTTGAAATGGGCAGGAGATACAGAATACATGACGAATCAAGAAAGTTTCAGAGAAAACAACCATGTGACAGAGTTTTACACAGGTAGATAATATTATAAAATGTGTCTTTAACAAGGGCTCTGAAGATAAGACTGCTTTAAATGCCCAGATCATATACCATCACATAATAGAAAAATAAATAAGGAACCAAGGAAGCATTTGTTATATAATTAATGTACAAGCCTGACGCATTCTTCCAATTCAAGAGAGATATTAAAAACTTCAAGATGGCCAGACACAGGTCCAAGATATGAACCCAGAACTCCCAAATACAAATCAAGCACAGCAAGTCACTTGACTTTGACATTCCGTGTCAGCGATGAAGTTGTGGAGCCCACATAAGTAAATGTCTTGACATTTGGTGGCAATGAAAGAAATCTGGAGTCCACATTATAGAATGTGTTGAAATTTTGTTGGAGTGAAGAAGTTTTGGAGTCCACATTATGGAATGTGTTGAAATTTGGTGGGAGTCAACATGTTTCGGTGCCCACATTATGGAATGTGTGGACAGTTGTTGGCAGAGAAGAAGTTCTGGAGTCCACATTCCGGAGAGTCTCAATCAGTTAATTAAATATTTACCTGCCCAAGAATAAACATGTACAAGGAGTCTTGGGTATCAGCACTAGTACATTATATCTGTTGGTAACAAGTAATGTACAAAGGTGAAGTGTCACATTACTGTTACTGAGTTGTATTCCATTATGAACTCCACAAAGCAGTCTCTGACAAGCTGACGGTCGCTCAGCTAATAAGGCAAATCCCTGCATTATATGGAACCCGAATGTTCATTACCATGTTGACAAGAAGTCATTGCTAGACCTTACCTGAGACAGATGAAGCCAGGGCACATTGTATTTATGATCCATATTTGTATTACTGTCATATCTACACCTAAACACAAATTATATGCTTAAGTGAGATGCCACTGGCAAACTGAGAGTGGAGCTACAGCTGTATGCATTCTTAACCTGATCACTAAGAATGGTGTGATCAGATTCACATCCCGGCTGCTTTATCTCCCAGTACATACAGGACAGAAAAATGGGAAGGTCTGCTAGTGCCAGCACGGTGTTCTTTTCAAAAATCAAACCCCAACTAATGAGTTCAGAGCTTGAGTGTACTCTTCATTACAGTCTACTGAGGAGGCACATACCCAAGCAGAAAAGTACAATATTTTGTTGTCTTTATATGCATAGTATAACCCACTGCAGGTTACACATCTACCCAACTCAAATTTCTTGCTTTAGCTTTAATCCCCCTACAAATGTTTGCTCGTAAATACACTTTATGGATTCCTTCACTTCGTACCATCTAAATTTCTCACAATGATTCAAGACATTCCTCTGTATTACTTCATAAACAGAGTTGCCAGACAACGGAACACGATTCAGGTTCACACTCCAGATAACTTAAACTGTACAATCACTCCTGCAAACAACCTTGAATGTGCTCAGAAATGCCATCTATGTTTTCCCAATTATGCCAGTTGTATTGTACTACCTGATAAAACATTGCATCAACTGCAGCTGCATCCACTAGGCCAGCGTTTTCTGGGCTCTTCAGCGGTTGCAAATATTTCTGCAAACAAACACAAAAGTTAGTCAGTACCAACAGGGCCCCTTGCTCCTAGCTTCCAAACATGATTACTGTGACTTTGTGCCCCTAATTAGTCCTTGTTCATTTACTGTACAAGGAAAGTGATCAATTAAAGACATTTCACAGTGACACAAGTTATTTTGTTAAATATTCATCATTTTAAAAGTGTTTTGGATAAACACACATTGCAATGAGATGCAAAGAATGTGTCAACCCCATCCATTCTTCGACTCAGACTTCTGTTTACTGATTCCTTATTTTGCTCCTTTCTTGTGTTACAAGAGTCATGTTTGTTTTATGGAAACAAAAATTAAGAAAATATTTAAGAAGAAGTGATGGTGAGTAAGCAGGTCACATACAACACACTATGTTCGAAATTCAGAAAGAAATTCAAGATTGAAGATAAAATTTTTCCTGTGTTCCATTAAGCATCACAACGTGAAGGCATGTTGGACAGTTACAGTTTAGCTCCATGCTTTCTGAACCTCGACATTAGACAGAGGTGAGCGATCAGCTCCATGCATTGGGGATAGAGCACCCGTACGTATTAAACAGCATACCATTTGGATCCAGTGCCATAATGGAAGTTGAGGCGAAAATAAAAACTTTATCCCTGCTGGACATCGAACCACAGCTCCTCGGTCGTCCAGTCCACAGCCCTCTTTACAAAGAAATATACAGAACTACGTCTGTATCCAAATTGTGATACGCTTACTGATCGAAACAACGCTGTAGGTAGCGGAGAATGCACGAACGCCGTTTACGGTCCATTTAATGTCATTAGGAGTTCAGGCTCTAAAGCGTTGAATTATAGGATGACTAGTACGTAAATAATTGGAAACAACATGGTACAGAGCTCCAGTAGTTAATGTCAGATAACTTGTGGGCATTTTACTGAAAGGATTGAGGAGAACCACAAATAAACCTCAACCACAACAGCTCGTCTCTGGGAAGAGATCTCAACCTAGTACCCCCGGCAATGACGTTCACTCGCACAGATTTTGCAAGTTTTTATGGCAGCAGCACTTAATTTTGTGTTTTACATTTATGTGTGGTTATATACATGATGTCCCAGGAGGAATGTGCCAGACTTCGGGAGGGTGTTCCTTATGTTAAAGTATACCGATATAACCCAAAACACCTATGTCCAAAGTTGGACGGTTACGGAGATAATGGCCAGAGAAGTTTGA
>Ga0136643_10003324_pt1 | contig 21615 bp, 16 predicted proteins | sample TergutLab28metaG_FD_96883 | JGI IMG/M metagenome (GOLD analysis project Ga0136643, IMG submission 96883) | Labiotermes labralis P1 segment gut microbial communities from Petit-Saut dam, French Guiana - Lab288 P1 (version 3) (version 3) | ecosystem: Host-associated > Arthropoda: Insects >...
ACCCAGAGCTGAAGACAGGTGGGAAAGGAGGGTGGGAAGGTTGTTAAGCCTGGGCACCGGGCGGTTTTTCCCCCCCCCCCCCAAGAAATATGCCTGTTACTCATTTCTGTTAGAGGCTCAGTAACCACCAAGACCATAGCGCGGCTGGAAGGATTATGTCAACGAAAAATTCCAGTGAAACCATCGGGAATCGAAACCGCGAACTTTCGGTTTGTAACGCATTGCCTCAACCAACTGCGCCAAAATGTACCCCCAAAACAAGATGTGTGGGAATCTGAAATGTATGGAAGATATGTTTAACAGTAACGAAATCCCTTTTATAAGAGCCTGCTGGAATTACCTGAAAATATTAAGGTCTAATACTGAAATGAACTAATGAGTAGAGAAAATGCATGAAGTAAGTTCATATCAGGTGTTCTTAATTTCTCATCTGATTAGGATTTTCTTCTTTTTATGAAATCTAGAGGATCGTTATCATATTCGTGAAAGCCGTCCAGCGGATTAGGGTTGTATAGGGTGATCGCAAAGTCACGCAACCCGAAGTTTGATATTTAGTACTAGCCATGAATGGATGCGATGAAGTTAAATTGGTGGATGAATATGTTGGTATGAGTGTGCAGAAGCTGTGTAAGGGCCAACACAAGTCACTTGACCTGACGCTGTCTCGGCAGTGGCTTCAAACTTTGCGTCCACCTATTTCTTTTTCCACACGCGCAGCGTGTTTATATTGCCCAACACTATGTCTTCAATCTCGATCCTCTTCGAAATGATAGGATCATTCTAGGGGTGGTTGCCCTAAGTCTCAAGTGCCAGATAAGTTAAGAGTATTTCTTTTAGTAGCCCGTTTTCGTGAGTCAGGTAGCGTGAGTGATCGAAAACCTTCTGATCGCCCGACAGTGTTAAAGGATGTGAGTGTGGAATACTACCGACGTTCTTCAGTGTAGTCTTCACGCATATTTTAAATATATTGAGACGTTTTTAATTCGTATTTCTTTTTATTTGGGTTAGGCGACTTTTCGTTCACCCTGTACCTTCACTCGGTGCATTATAATTTAAACCCTAAAACTTTATTAGTTTGAGATTAATTTGAATGTTATTCTCCCATTTACTCCTACGCTAGACTTTCCGGTGTAAGTAAAATAATAAGCGAAAAGAGATAAATAAATGGCGATTTCTTAAGTAAATAATTCAGTAAATGAATGAAAGTGTGGAGACAGATTTTGCGTTTGTGTTACATCGACGAACACTGGCTTTTCACAGTTCACTGTTGTTTTCCAATGTGCGGATGAAAAAATAGAGAAATTGTTTCGTTAAATTGGACTAAATTGGTGGATGTCTGCAAGCACGAAAGGCATCACAGAGCTGTTCGAATGGCAGACTCTTAATTTCAGTCACCAGATTGCTTACGCCTGAGCTCTTATGTAAATTGTTTTCAACATTTGTATGTTATTAGCATTTAGTAGGCGAAGTAGAGACTTGCACCGGCAAGGAATCGAACGCGCATACCGGAACTCGTTTGTTCCTCAGTCATAGCCTTACAGTGTCCGTCAGCCTCCATTCTGTGTGTCTAAAATTGCAACACTGGATCTTCAAATGATTGTTGCAGGAGGCCGTAGTCATAAGGATCCCCACAATTTGTAACATAACGTCAGGGGAATTATAACACAAATTTTTTTGCTTAAGTCTCATTTCAGAGAAAAATATGGCCTTCTTCTTCAGAGCAGACATCAAGCGTACTTTTATAAACTGCAGAAAGTGACAGTGTCTGCTCCGAAAAATTATTGTATTTTTAAGTCAGTATGTATTTAACTGAGAGTGTGGAATTACCTTTTCTTTTCAAAGTTACGCCAGGTATTCCAGGTTTTACTGTCAGTCTGTTGTGGTCTGTGCCAGTCCGATAATTTCATTACGACAAGTACCGCTTCCTTCTACACTCCTCCCCAGTCACAGTTCATAAGGAAACCCGAATGAAAGTCATTAGCACTTTCGTAAAATTCCTCCTTTGTGAAGTAAAGTCTGTTTTCCTTATGTTTAATTAAGCACCACATCGGGAAGACATATGGTGGAATAGAGGTAAATGTCCACGCATTCCTAACCTTGGTACCAGACGGTGGTTAGTGGTCAGCTTCTCGCCACAGGCACTCAAGCTCTTTAGAAAAATACTCCAGTAAACTTTGATTAGGATAATAAATGGAATTCAGAGCCGGCCTGAACCCACTCAAGGAGAGAAATGCTTAACTTTGCCGGCAATCGAACCACCATTCCTGTTCGGTATGTTTCATTTATTTATGGTTAATTTGGTGACGTTTCTAGTGGCTTAGTATGCATAATATTATGTAAAATTAGTGAAAAATTAATCGGTGAAACAGTGAAGGAAAGCGGACGTGGCCTAATTGATGCCTCATTTCCAGAGCTTCCTGGAGGCAATGAGAAAATTTGTGCATTTCCATAGGCAGGATCTTCGTCGTCTGGGCCCAAATCTGAGTGTTGCGCCTACAGAATGAAGTTCAAATTAATCAGTCATATTGTATTACCGCAGGCGAGGTATAAACATGTGTATTTTTTAAGCTCAGACTCCTAAAAGAAATATGCCTGCCTTTAATATTCTGCAGAAAGAATTTGCAGCGCGCTTTGTTACATTTACTGAGTGTGTGAACGTCTTGTCGCGATACAACTTTTGAAGCTGAAAGGAGTCTGTTTCTGCCTCGCGGTTGTCGCTGTTTGTGCTCACACTGGCTACTGTACCTTTTTTTTCTCTCTCTCTCGTTCCGCTTAAACCTAGATTCACATTCTGAGTACGCCCACGGTTATCACACAGGGAAAAACACGAGTATTTTTTGCCTGTTTTATATGAGTCTTTTCGTAGCAAAGTTTATGCTCAAGTCACGGAGCACTGATTTGAACGTCGGTATTCTTTGAAGACTCTTTGACCCATAAGTAAAAGCAAAATAAAATGCGCTTGGATAACGCAAGAACTTTCAGTGTGAACACTCTACGCAAATCCCTTGCCGTGATCTGACGATGCACTGACAGATAGCGTACTTTTAGAGCGGAGAGCCTCCGTGTATTCTGGTCTTGTGTTCAGTTTTAGTGGCCGAAATATGTGCCGATCCTTTCAGATTCAAGAAATATAGCAACCAGTGAGTCACTGTCATTCGGGTAAATAAGCTGTTAATGCCTTCACTGTCATTGTGATGTTAATGGGCTTTGGGAACTGAGCGTTGGTGGTATGGCACCTGTGCATACATACTTTTCTTTTTCTTTCTTTTTCGTTACTTCTTTCTTTCTTGTTTCTGAGTATGTTTTTTATTGGTCACCCTGTGGGTAAAGTGCAGGGTTTCTTCTTACGTTAAAAGAGAAAGGGCGTAATTTATCGCGATTCCTGGAAGCAGTGGTTCCCAAACAGTGCTCCGCGGAGCCCTTGTTTTTCCAGGACCCCCGCCGATACTTATTCCAAAGCATTTTCAGTTTTTAAAGCCTAACAGTTACTACACGTACCATCAGCTTTAACATGCAACAGTCCTACCTTCTGCCCCCAGAATGCATTTATGTGTTTTGTTTGTCCGTCGGAGCAGAGACTTTTGCCCTATACTTCATTTCTCATTGGTTTTTCAACTGCGGGAATGCGTACTGCGCAGTAAGACCTGGGTCTTTAAATAAAACAGATTATGTTTCGTCCTTAATAGGTTAACTTTTCGTTATATTGTGTATTGATACGGTTTTAGTAAAGTAGGAAGTTGCTCTCACTGTGCGATTTAATAAGTTGATACAGCCGCTAGTAAAGTGTGTTTATGAAAACCCGTTGTAAAACAGTCGTTCAAAAAGGAAAGGTAAAATAAATCACTGACACTATAGTTGATGAACCAAACAAATCACAATAAACTTCACTTCCAGTCACTGAATTCAGCTGATTAGACAATGCTTCAGTGTATTCGATTAGACGTTGCTTTGATTTTAGATTAACGTATGCACGTTCCATCACAATTAATCAGCAGTATGTGCATTTTATTCCTTTGGGGATCTTCTACGATGTTCAACACCAGAGGGGTTCCGCAGCACAAAAGGGAAGGAAACAATGTTTTAAGAGGTTAAATGGATACAAATTCGAAATATCTTGAAAATGCAGAAAGGCTCTTCAGCCAGTCCCTATATCAGGTTTTGAACATGAAATTAGGAATATTTCTGGGTGCGTTTACAAAACGAATAGTGATTGCTAAACTTGCTGTAGCCGGCCGTCGTTCTGTCCCCATGGCACAAAGTGACACCCACAGTTATGGTTTTTGTGAAATTTCATATTTGGAGGTTTTGCGAAAATTGTCGAAACTTTCCAATTGTGGTTAAAATCCGACAAAAATGAGACACTTTGCATGAATTCATATGTGCACATTTATGATTGGTCTGTATAATGGAACCAGTGTTCTCTGTGTGGTACTAACTGTGGCCTAAGAAAAATCTGGCAACCTAGACATCTTACGCTTCACAAAGTAAGTGCAGGAAATAAAGTATCCCCCGTTCACGAGGGAAAGATACTTGTGCAATGTGTTGTTCTTCTCGAGGCAAGTACGGGAAATGTGGTATCTCGAACGAGACCAATATCAGTACGAGAATAAAGTAGAGCCAGAGAAGACGGAGGAACAGTCGAAGGTCTCAACGTTAACATATCGTCCTGTGCCAGTAACAACAGAAAGTTGTGACTGTATTTGGACTGCATAAAAACAATCACTAATAATAACAAATAATGGGAGCAGGAAGAATAAGAGGACAATAGTTTAACGAAACCGCCAGATGTATTACATATTGCGAATATTTTTTTTAAATATTATATATCTTCGGTGCAGTTGTTATATAAATACAAGTTCATCATCAACACGTTGACCTAATTCCTGAATATAAAAGCACTCCTACATGTTTCGGCTAGTGCACGTAGCCATCTTCAGGGAGTGCGAATATTTAAGACGTATAAAGTGTTGTTATACAGCTTGTAAAGTGTACGTGGTAAAGTATGTGGTGTATGTGGTGTATGTGGTGTATGTGGTGTATGTGGTGTTATTGAAACTTTAATGTGTAGTGCGACACTAAAATTATGTTAAAATGTTTATTGTAATAGAAGACAGTTATTGAAGTCTACTGCATCAAAACATCCGGAAGTAGTGAAATCACTTCGAGATAAATCGAGCGGTAAATCTCCTATGTTGATACACTGTGTACACAGTGAATTACCATACACTTAATACAGAACGATCGTTCACGGTGTATACACAAAGTGTCAACATAGTGGATTAACCGTTCGATTTACCTGGAAGAAATTTCACTACTTCAGAATGTATGGATGAAGTAGACTTTAACAACTGTCTTGTGTTGTAATAATTTTAACACAATTTTAACATAAAACTATATACATCAATGTTTTAATAGCCTATTGCAATTATATATTTTACCATTTACAACTGACTAGCTGTATAATAACTCCGTATGGGTCTTTGAGTATTGTTACTCCCTGAAGATGGCTATGGACTGTGGCCGAAACATGTAAGAGTGCTTTATATTCAGGAATTAGTGCAGTATGTTGATGATGAACTTATTTGTATTTTTAACTTGTTTCTTTACTCATTGGTAACTGCTCTGTAGCATGTAAGTTTCTTGTCTACTGAATTGTACAGAAATTGTAACTAAAACTGTGCAAGTACTTTGCCACTGTGTTGGAAGCCAAATAAATTTAGCGTATAAAGTAAGGAAAATTAAATTACCTGTTTCATTCACTCTTGCCCTGAAAGGCAGACAAGAAGAGAATAACAACAGAATTGTAAGAACGACAATAGAATGAAGCAATAGACGAAAATGATTTCAGAATACACAGAACCAAATAACAAATTAAGCAGGACGAGTAGGTATTACAGTAGTTATGAAGGAAATTGAAGGATGAAAAAATTTTCGTTTTGAACATAGCAACAGTGTGTTATCGGTCAGGAAATGATAGATTGGCAATAAGTATTACTGTGGAATGAAACTAGGCGATGTAAGGTAATGTTGACACCAAATGTCAGCATTGTGGCCGCTAATGTTACATCTACGCTGGTGAAAAATTGTTGCAACATATTGCCGTGGAGCGTCCGAGCACCGTCATGTGGAGGCTGAGGGAATCCACCAAGTACCTCCGAAATTAATGGCAGGCATGCACGGCGAGATTGCAACGCAGAACTTCTACAACACGAAAGAAGAGTTTATTGATCACTTCACTCACGCCATCTGGTTTCTTGATTCGATCGAACGCCGCCACACGTTAGCATTCATGCTGTATTCTTTAGGTATTACGGACGACCGGCAGCCGTGAGGGAATTTTGGATATCCTGAGCCTCTTCAATAAAATGGAGAGCTGCATCTTCAGATAGACTATTACCGCTTCCTGCCGAGGCCTTTCCATGTCACCCGTCATAACTGTTATAAGCTTTATTATTAGATCCATGTAACGAATCTAGTTGATAGAGTTACGTTTATTAACTGTCAAGTCAACCGGCCATTGTAATATGTACAGTCTGGGAACTTCGCAGATCTGATAACAACTACGTAGCAACGAGCCATATAAGGAATGTTCAGTTCGTTCCTTACAACATTATTTATTGCGAATACAACGCTGTTGAAAGTTCAGCGAGAAATTGTTGCGATTCTCAGGATCATTTTTCAGATCCTAAAGCCGATAATATAAATCAAGCGTCAGACGTTGCTACTCTGTTAAATTTACGTTATGAACTTCTGTGTTTCGGTGCCATCTGCTGCTGTTATCCGTTACTGCCATGAACTCTGTTGATTGCTAACATATATAGCGACAATATCAAACGTTAATCCTTGTTATACGCGTAAGAACTACATAAAAAGAATCTCCACTTCTGCTTGTCCATACACGGTACCCTATCATGTTTCAGACTTGGCCAGTGTGCGCACTATATTTTGTCCACAACGGTGCCTGGGTTACTGTGTGGTTATTTAAAGCAGCATACGAATCATCTTCCACTCTCTTTTTTAGTGTTTTATTCGGACGTAACGAAGAGTTGCCAATACAGGTTCAATTAATTCAGCATTTCCTTACTGCGCGTCCCACCAGTCACAACTCTGAAAGCGGGCTTTGCATTACATCTGCGACAAAAGTTATTTGTTACAGTAAAATGACACTCATCTTATGAATCACCTTACCTGACTAATGTTCGCGTAGAATGCTAGTAACTTCACAGTACTTACAAAGCAGAGATTTATTTTCTGTGATGGAGATATTATATTATGAAGCCCAGTGTGGAATGTAGGTATTGTGTGTGTCATGACTGTTATGTTTTCAGCGACTGTCGTTTCCATTCTCTGTGGTACTTACTCTTTTTCCTGGTAGGGTCTGCATCCTCGCACTTCGTATGTCCGTGTTGGAGACGGGACCTTTACCTCTGGTGTCGTTTAGTGTTAAAAGATGTGAAATTCATGATTGGCGACGAAAATATATTCAAATTCTCATTATTTCTGTAGAACACAGTACCTACAAATGTTTCATTAATTAAATATTGTGTACGAGGGAACAGATTCACAAACGCACTAATTTACAAATGAGATTTTTTGCATGAAGTCGGTGAATAAACATAAGAGATGGAATCAGCCAAGTTGGTTCTAGCAGCAATTCGGGAGGTGCCAGTTTAGAAGTTCAGCGTTAATTCCGTCTAGGCTAAGTGGGGATTTTGTGATTTTCAATCGGCCCTCATAAGCAAATGCCGTATGTAATACCTAAACTAGGGAACGACAGAATTTCTTCCATTTTTCTAACTCACTGTGCACTGTATCCAGCAATTTTTATGCTCTGTGTCTTGAACTACTGAAGAAATAGTCAACCTACAAATAAAAAATATAGAGATAGGGACAATAAAATCAAGAAATGAAATGCAGGCTGTTAACTCAAAGCACAGGCAACGACATACTTCAGTTAAATTAGACACGGGATTTAGATAGAAAACGAGAAGAGTACCCCTAAAATGGCATAAGTCTTCCACAAACACATGATCCCAGGATAAGAGAAGGTATTAGCCTATCTACACGAAACACTGCAAGTTGTTTTAAAGGGTAAGATTGTCGAGTCCGGGGTCTGGCTACAAAACGTTCCTAGGAATATGCCTGTCTCCATCCTCGTCATAGAACAGTTTGACCTTGAATACGTACGTTGACTTGTCCACTACCACCACGGCCTTGTCGTCGGTGATGGTGTAAATGCTACGGCTGGATTTCGACTTGTGGTCCTCCAGTGTGTGTTGCTTAAGGAAGGATGATTGGTTTAACATGCGTAACCTTCAATTATGGGTTCAGGATGGGTACAAGACTTATCGCGGCGGATATGGTTTTACCGTCGCATCTAACACCTTGATTGAATTATTTCTCCCTTTCTTTAATTTACATGCTACATATGCTGCGCTGATGTCTCGTATGTCATTTTCGTTTTTGCAATTAGATGAGCTACACACAGTGTAGTCCCACTTCTTAATGTTTAAATTTCTTATGTTTATTCAGTTACGTTTCTTAGATACGTTTTTCTTACAGTAGGGCCAAGTAGATTTCATATCCAGCTTTAGTGTCGTCGTAGAAGTACAATTTTAAAGATAGGTGATCTCTGCTTCCGAAAACCCCGTGTGTCTCCATCTCGACAACTAAGGCATATACACGATTTTCTCCACTGTTTGCTACGAAATGTACCCTGGGGGTTTTCGTACCCGTGCTTTACTCCACTGGAATCAGCATGTTTTAATCTCATTTACTGTGAGACATCAAGTGATTCCATTCTCTCATGACGTTTCCAGCCTGTTCTTCGGCTTAGTATTTTATACAGGCAGGACGTTCACATACCGATGCATTGTTTAATCGTCAGGGTAAGCGAGAGGTTGGAACCTCGATGTTGTCTAATGTAAATTTGTGTCCAAGATAGTTAATGAATAAATCAAATGTATTAATTTCGAAACACAAAGATGTATCTAATATAGAATGTAAAACTTAACCTTTCCCCTGAAATTGCCTAATCCAGGGACCTTCCAGTTTCATTTCCTTCATCTCAGGACGACTAGTCGGAGATTTGAACACAGGATCGAACTATCACAAACGTTTGAGGGATTTTCCGAAACGTTTGTAAGCCCCTGCAAAACTGCACAATGTCATAATCCAGAAAGCCATATCTGCATGTTCAGCGTCATTTGATCCTCAGAGTTCAGATTAATTTAACCTCCGGACTTCTGTAAGGAGGAAAAACACAGACATGAAGACAAGCAGCCGTGAGGCACACAATACAACCTTGGCAGGATTGTGTGCTGGAAAGAAGAGGCATGTTGCAGACATTTTGTCCAAGTCGTCCTGGGAAGTTGCCTTTGAGAGCCCTAGCCTAGACATGCTGATTTTCCTGTAAACCTGTTAATAACTTTCCTACTTCACCTTCCCGTCATGGGTGTCCGTACTACGACGTCGTCCGATGAGATAGGCGAGGGCGTTCTTGATTCCTGGTTACTCAGTTCTCTGCCTTCTCTTTGTATCGGAATCCAGCAAAAGGTAACATTTGGTACTTGTTCTCTTTTAATTGTGGCTTCAGTTTGACTTCTGTTATTAATTTGCCGAGTTATTGTCATTTGGCTGCAACCTGTCTCGGAGAGAGATGGAGTCACGGTGTTGGAAGAGACAGGGGGATTTGTTATCCGGAAGAGCGCACAGGCAACTACTACTCGTAACTGTATTTCGGTCTGTATGGTTTGTTTGTAAATTGTCATTTAATGTTTAGGGCAAACATATGAACATCATGGCGATGAATTCAGTTGGTTTCTCTGGCAGCCTAATATGATCGGGTAAAGTGTTATTTTTTTGCATTCTTTATGACAGATTAAATTATTTTGCTGTGTTATATGCTAAAAAATATATTTAATCAGTTTATATTTGTTTTATTATGTTCATCTGAAGAAGTTTATTTTTAATTGTAACCGGATTCCTTGGGAGTGGGTGTAGTTGGGATTCGGATGCCCAGACATCAAGTGACCATTGTGAAATAGGTAACTCGTACCTGCTCGTTGGCTAGGTTCAGGGCGTACTTTAGAAAAGTAGGATAAGAGGTTCTGAGTTGATTGGAAGTAACTGATGATAGCTTTCAATGCCGAGACGGTAATCAGTTTTCGCCATTCTTAAAGGCCTGGAATGCTACAACCAGTTGAACCTTAAAAAAATCCCCAGTACTACTGAAGAGGAGTTCATGTAAAAATGTCGGCTGTGGATTTTATGTCGAATGTAGGCGAAAGATTAGTCGAGCAGGCTCTGCAGAAAATTAAGAATGCTCTAATTTGAGGTAACATATTTTACCGTATCGCTTGCCTGGTAAGGACAGAAATCAATCGCTAAAGCTCAGAGTAGCCAATCTCTGGGCATAAATTCAACAAATGGCTTTCCGATTATGATTATTGGTCTTTAAGTATACCATTACTGGAGGTGATCATACACATTCAACAACTAAGAACAGTTATTATAACCAGATTATGAAACATACTTTACGGCCACTCTTTGAGACATGTAACGTATTATGACATCATGTGATGAAATGATAATACAAAGACTTCTTAGCGAAATAATGGCGGGTAAAAGCCGACAATTGATTAGATTCATGTTGTGTCGTCACATTTTTTTATGTGACACTCACTTGTAGGATGTATGGCGAGTAATTAGAATAGGATACAGTGGCAAAGTGACCGTGAAGAAGTGCCATAATCGTAAAGCTTAAGTAATGGCACAGGTTATTTGCCAGCTTGACGTGGTAATAGCATGATTGCACTGACCTTGTCTGCGTTCTTTCATCGTCATAATTAACCCGCACCCCACCCGATGTCTAGTGCACATTACTCTGATTATCTGTAAACCCTCACACTCGTTGTAATGTCTTAATGTAAGCTCTTGTGAATGTGAAGGCACTTTAGAACAGCACTGTATGTCACGCATGTGTTCAAAGGCGGATGTTCAGGATGGTTTTGGCGTGTACCTAAATGGTACAGTGCAAGTTAGCCCAGAGAAGAAACAGTCAGCTGCAGGATGAGGCTGAACACTTACATCGCTAAGGCTGCAGGGTTCCAAGTTGTGTAACATGTATTATGTCTTTATAAAATAAAGGTAGACGAAGCTTTTGAGTAGATGTTCGCAAATCTCCATGCGAAATATGCGTAATTTTCACCTCCCATCGTCCTACTACAGGTTAAATTGCGGATCTTCACAAGTGAGAATTTCGTATTAATCTCAGCGTAGCTGCAGTGTTATCGTGGTTCGTTGTGGTCACATTGTACAACAATTTCCGGTATTTGTTTTGCATGTCCTGCGGCTTTATTGGCATAAGATTGTGTGGTGTGTTAGGGCCACTGCTGATTCTTTATTAACTCGATGGCTATTCTTTTTGCACTACTTGACTATCACGACGACCCATGGAAACATCGGGAACTACTCATCCAACGACATGACGCCAAATGGCCAGAAGGCTTGAATACTCAACCATACTACTATGAGTACTGCAATTCTCTTATCGGTCAACAGATGTTTTCTTGAAGAACAAAAGACCAACTTGATGTCACTTGCTATTTTATTTCACTTCTTACGTGCTCAACATGTTTCGGACATTAGTGTATCCATCATCAGGAGCTTGCTACTGTGTTGCTGAATTACCACATTGGTTGTTTTGTTCGTGGTTTGGTGTGTGTTGAAGATTCGGTGTGGTTGGTTTTGAGTAGTGTCCGTGTTGCCTGCAACACGGACACTACTCAAACTCAACCGCACCAAATCTCCAACACACAACGAACCGAGAACAAAACAACTCATGTGGTAATTCAACAGCAATGTCGCAAGCTCCTGATGATGGATATATTAATGTCCGAAACATGTTGAGCACATAATAAGTTAAATAAAATAGCTAGTGACATCAAGTTGGTCTTTTATTCTTCAGCTATTACAATGATGCACGGTCCAATAAACATAAGATGTTTTCTTTTTCCTTTAGACCATATTTAATGCAAACGTCAATCAATGTCTTTGAATTTTAAAAAATCTGCCATTTCTCCCAAATCTTCACTTTTTTTTTTAAATACCCTCATCTGTGTAAAATGTTTTGTCGGTACGAAGCCGTTCAGTAAATAAATATGTACAATTAAATGTAATCTCAATGATTTGAATTCTGCAGTCACTTGTGTTGTGTGTTTGTGTGTGTGTTTGTGTGTGTGTGTGTGTGTGTTATACTGACGTTAAACCTTCATTGGCGAAAGTGAAATTAGGAATTAGTGTTCCACGATGTAACACGTGGGAATGCCTGCAGTGTCTGTGAGACTCGTAATTCCATAGTTGCAGGCCACGGAGCCTATGTGAAGTAGTGCTCGTTCCCGTAGTACCAAAGTGTAATCTGGTTATGGAAGCAGACACCCGCAATAAAGGCCATTTGGTTTTATGACTTTTGCATTAGCAACAGACTCTTGTCGCGTTCGTAACACAAAAAGCAAAAGGTTACCCTGTTAGCGTCGCCATACATATCTGTCCACCCATTTTCATGTAACAGCTCGAGAAATGCTGACTGGACTTTCATTAAATTTGATAGTGGAGAATTTCACCAAAGTGTGTCGATGACTGCTCTTGTTGGTTAAATATGTACAACACCGAACACGAGGTATTTATGAGATATTTAAAAAAAAAAAAAAAGGAACGCATAGCAAAACGACACACATTTTCTTTCCAGTGCACGTTCTCTTAAGTTTTATTGCACGTTCTCTTAAGTTTTGCGGCTGTCGAGACACGTAACTAAATAACATATGTGACTTTTAGTAGTGTGTAAGAGCAAATAGTACTTATCCTGGTAGGACTTCTTAGATTACGGGTTCCTGGGGTCTGTGGTTGTGAAGTTTGTTAGTTAAGCATTAATGTTTTGAGAGAGCCTGCTGCCTCCAACTTCTGAGTATTTGAATATGAGGCGACAGGTACGGGCATGAACGTTTGTTCCTATGTACCATTCTTCAATTGTCTCATTCTGTTTGTGTTCTTGACTCACTCATTGAAAGTACAATCCCTCAAACTATGATTTTAACATCTAGAAGTTGAAAACTGAAGAATCCAAGTTTCCAGGATGTTGGCTGTGTCGCTGGATAAGTAGCTCCAGACATTGCGAAGGATCGTATTGCCTTAATCTACTGGCTCCTATGAAAACGTAGGTTTTGCTTTCTGTTTATCCACGTTCCTCTTTAGTATTACCCTGTAATTTCTGCCTAAGTCTCGTCGTTGGTCTCATCTCTTTAAACCCAACTCAGCGAAAGCCTGGAATAGTATGATCACAAATAAAACAATTTCACCATCTGGAAGTCGAATTTGCTTATAAAGCCAAAACTACAGTTTTTCTGCTTTCACTGTACATGAGTTACGTCCTTGGTTTGCCAGCATATGTACAGTAGAGAACTTCAAAGAGTCGTCCTATGAGGTCTAGTTTTGTGAGGCTGTGAATCTGTTATTATAAGTTTGATGTATCCCCTAACTCTAGTAGGAGAATTCCTGTCTTTAGCACAGTTGCTAAATAAATCCTTGCAGCCAAAAAGCGACGTTTCTTTCATGAACTAAATATACAGACAAGGAGAATAAAATGCCAGTTTTTAAAATCCCGAAGATGTTCACTTCTACCGAAATATGTTGAAGATGCTCTTTTAATATCATATTAATTAAGAAAGTGCATTTATTTGTCTAATAAGCGGTTAACTTTGATATAAAAATGCACGGAACGGACAACTTTCAAACCTCTCAACCGACATCATAACCTCGAAATGTTATTTTGTCGCACTAACTAGCTAACGAATACTGCATGGCCTGGAAGACCCCTTGAGGAGCTTGCAATTTCTCAACTGATATAGAAGTTAATATTGTCTTTCTGAAGTTCATTGACATGTAAAGGGCCAACCAACGGACACTGTCGTGAGACAACAACATATCAGGGTGTCTGAAGTTCTCTCTTCCCTTGTACTTATTTACGTCCATCTTTACTTATTTACATATTTCCGTAAGAACTTACTTACTTAAATACTTACTTACTCCACGGAACCGAGATCTTGAGAAGCTAATCGATTCTCAGCTAGTCAAGAAATTCCACGCAGGTTCATTACCGCATTTACAAGTGCCCGCCACCTGACCCTGTCCTGAGCCAGATCGATCCAGTCCATGCACCTCATCCCATTCCCTGAAGATCCATCTTAATGACTTCTTCCCATCTACGCCTGTGTCTTCCATGTGGTCTGTTTCCCTCAGGTTGCCCCACCAAAACCCTGCATACACCTCTCCTCTCCCCCGTACATGCCCTACACATCTCATTCTTCTCAATTTGATCACCCGAATAATATTTCATGCGAAGTACAGATCATGATGACGAAAAAATGACGGTTTTTTTATTCTCTAAAACAGTCTGTTACATAAGCCCAAGAAACGATATAAAAATTGTTCTCGGCGACTTTAATGCTCAGGTGAGCAAGAAAGCTGTCAATTGTCCCACATATGGCAATCACATTCTTCACATTCTCACAAACCACAATAGATCCCGGGTGATACAGTTTGCAGCATCGCGGAATATGATATTAGAATCAATATTCCACCCACATAAAGATATCCATAACTGTACATGGAGGTCGCTTGATGGTGTAACATTCAAGCAGATCATCTTTTAATTGATAGAAGACACAAATCTAACCTAATGGATGCCATGTCATATCGAGGTGCCAATATTGATTCCGACTACTATTTGGTTATGGCCCGTCTAAAAGCTCAAATATCAAATGTTAAGCAATTAGGACCAGTAAATACAGTGTATCTAAACTGACATCTTCTGAAGTGGCGGAATAATACAGGCAACAAATAGAATACAAGTTAAATCATATTACACTTACTGACCAAGACAATAGAGAAAAATTGTGGAAGAGATGTAAAACAGTCATTAATTCCGTATTTGAAGAGGAGCTGGGCATAATGGAACCAGGAAATAAAGGAAAGTGGTTTGTTGATGAATGCCAGGCTGTTACAGAAGACAAAAATCATACAGGAAGATGCAACAAGTATATGGTACCAGAAGCTTAATGGAAGAGTACAAAGAAAAGAGAATAACAGAAAAGACAGCCCATGAAAGAAAGAAAAAAGAATAGATGAGCGTGGGATTAGAAAATATGGAATTGATGAGGAAACAACATGAGTGCAGAAAATTTTACAAGGAAATTAGCATGGTTAGAAAATAATTCAAGCAAGAGTTCGTATATGTAGGAATGAGAATGGGACATTAATTAGTAATGAACAGGAGATACTCGAAAGATGGGTAATATAATTCGACAAATTATTAAACGGAAGGAAGATTAATAAATGTGTCACTTTTACTACAACCAGTAGTAATCAAATATCGAGGGGAAAGACACAGGACACAATATATGTCCTCACTACTGAGGAAATTGACACAGCACTGAAGAAATTAAAAACATAATAAAGCTCCCGGGACAAACAGTACTGCAACTGAATTACTAAAGTTTGGTGGTAATAGACTAAAACAATGGCTGAAACATATATTTTCATCATTATGCATTAATGAAGAAATCCCAAAAGAGTGGCTTCAAGGAATTATATGTCCAGTGCATACGAAAGGTGACCAGTGGGAATGTGCTAACTATAGAGGCATCACTCTGTTGAATGTAACATAAGACATTTTCTAATATATTGTTCACAAGACTCCTTCCTCATATTGAAAATAAAGTTTACCAGGCGGGGTGCGCCCAGGAAAGTCGACGATAAATCAGATTTTTTGATGGCGACAAATTTTGGAAAAGACAAGAGAATTTGGAATTTCCATCCACCTACATGTTATTGATTTCAAAAGTGCGTATGACAGAATTGATAGGGAGCAAATATATGTAGATATGAATGAACTAAATATTCTACAGAAATTAATTAGGTTGGTCAAAATGTTATTGTCTAACACGCAGAGTCAGATCAAAATTCAGTCGAAGCTCTCATCACCTTTTATATTACACAAGGGTGTTCGACACGCACTAGCATGTCTTCTTTTTAATATAGCGCTGGAATATGCAATTAGAAAGTCAGGCATACAAAAAAGAGGCACCATATTCTATAAGTTGTTCCAAATTATGACCTACGCTGATGACATAGTTACCATCGGCAGGTCTTTAGCATCAATGAGAGAAGGTTTTCAATTACCTGAAGAGGCAAGTAAGGAAGTGGGATTAGTCAACTACGAAGGCAAAACGAAATATATGATAGCAGCTAACACCCAGAACTGAAGCAAACCCCGCGCCATTGAAATAGGAAGATGCACCTTTGAATGAGTTGTTGCTTTACATATCTTGGTTCATTGGTTACTGGCAACAATAATGTCTCAGAAGAAATGAAAAGCCGCCTTATAGCTGCTAATAGATCATATTTTGGACTAAAAAGTCAGTTTAAGTCACAGTTACTTACCGGGAAGACAAAAATTCTAATATATAAAAAACTTGTCAGGCCAGTACTTACACACGCTACATAAGCCTGGACTACGACAAAAATGATGAGAGAAGACTGAGTGTTTTCGAAAGAAAATCCTTCGCAGAATATATGGTCCAATATGCGAGGGAGGGCAGTGACGGAAGAGATACAACAGAGAACTAGAATAGCTTTAAAAAGAATCAAATATATTTAAAGTAATAAAATCCAGTAGACTTGGGGGTTCGGGCCATGTAGTGCGAATGGATGACAACGAATTACGTAAAAAGATATTGTGGACACACCCTGCAGGTCAACGAGTACGCCGGCCGACCGAAATCAAGATGGATTGACGGGGTGGAAGAAGAAACAAAGAAACTGGAAAGGGTAAGTAGTCAAACACAACTATGTCAATTAAGATGTTTTAATGACTATTACTATACAATTACATGTTTCGGCCTATACTGGCCATCTTCAGGTTGTCTTCAAGAGAACTTTAAGTTCTACTATATATATTGTGCGCGCACGTGATGGAGAAATCTCTAAATCCGGATTTTATTGCGTAATATGTAACTTCTATATTGAATGCGGTGGTGTGGGCTGGCTACAGGCATTAAAACATCTTAATTGACTTAGTTGTGTTTGACTACATACCCTTTCTAGTTTTCACACACACACACACAACGGGGATGACACACTTCCAGACGCAAGGAAACTGGGTTGCAGAAATTGGCGGGCGGATATCCAGGATGGAGGTCGCTGGCGAACTTTGCTTGAGGAGGCCAAGGCCCACCCAGGGCTGTGGAGCAGATTACGACGACGACGACGATGACGACGATGATGATATCTTAATCTTTAAATTTTTGGATGACAAACTGGAAGACAAAAGATTCTGCGCCGAATGATTGCAAGCATTCCCTGATTTCAATCTGCTCTTAATTTCTTCCTGAATAGAATTTTGGTTTGTTAAGGTTGTTCCCAAATATTTGAACTCTTCCACCATTTCAAAGGAACTATTACCAATCTTTATATTGTGACCTCGTCCTTCATTCTGATCTCTATACATGGCAATGTACTTACTCTTACCAGCATTTACTTCTAGTCCAGTCTCCTTACTAACAACTACTGTAGTAAGTACGCTTCCTCCCAATATGTTAACATCAACAGCGTAAACCAGAAGCTGGTGTGTACCATTTAATTTCTATGCATCCTGGTTTACCCGAACCTTCCTAATAGCGTACTCTAAAGTAAAGTTGAAAAAAAATGGCGAAAAGGCATCTCCTTGTTTCAAACCATTCCTAATAAGGAACATGTGAGACAAATTCTTGCACACGGACCCTGCTGTACATTGCAGTAGGACACATTTTTATTAGCCTTACCAGTTTCATGGGGATACCAAACTCAATGAGAATATTATACAAAACCTCCCTCCTAACTGAATCATTAGCTTTCTTGAAGTCTATAAATAGATGATACACTGCTTCATTGTATTCCCATTTTTTCTCAAGTATCTGACGAAAGCAGAACATATGATCAGTAGTTGACCTCTTGCATTGAAATCCACATCGATGATCTCTAAAACTTTCCTCTACATATGGAGTTAAATTTGACAGCATGTTGTTGAAAGAAGTTTTGTACGTAATCGACAATTATAGTTATAATTACTACAGTCTGTTTTATCGCCCTACTTGTAAATAGGTACAATGATCGACTCCTTCCACTCCTCAGATAATTCTTCCTTATTCCAAATCGAATTAATGATTTTAATCTTAATCGTACAAACGCACCAGATCCTGTTAAATCAGCATCCGACGAACGCACCAAATGGGTGCGCTGCACAAGACCAGATTTTACGGTGAGGAGATGTTAGCACCTCGCCCAAAACTCATGTTTGATGACCACTCCTTGTTTGATGTCCGCGATTGCTTACTCATTTTATTCGCAGGTACCTTTCATATTGGAAGCCGTTCCTCCATCCGCAACCTGAGGACCCTCCATGCCTTTGTGACAGTGACCCACAAATTATGGACCTCTTTCTTCATAACTTTTAAATTCTCCATGTTATTCTCATCTCCAAGTCTGCTTCCTGACCCACCCACCTGGGCCTCCTCAACTTGATTTTTTAACCCTTTAAATTTCAGTGGTTTGAATATATAACACCAGATGTAACATTCAAGCATTCACATTCAACCCATAGTGTGTTTCTGTGATGTATGTGGATCTTAGGGCTGTGATCAATTCACTTTCCTGCGTTATCCCATTAGATTTTGTAACGGAGAAGGAACGTGTTTACAGCGCGCTACGAATTTAATATTTTATACTATGCTGTAGTAATGTCAGTCCAACCGCTGCAACTCTCACATTCCCCTCCCCCGCTGGAGAGCCTCAATATGACAAGAGAAGCCAATATACAGAATTCGGTCTGATGAAGATACATAACGGGATACACCAATTGAGGTTTCCGCGGTAACTACGTAAAGGGTCGCCTGGCTCTAATACTGCAGTATTATACAAGTACATACATACATACATACACGCGCACACACACACGCGCGCGCGCGCATTTTTCGTGTTTGCACGCTAATTACATGTACCACTACGAAAATATATTAAAAAAACACAATTTTCAGGTTTCCACCGTAACAACTTAAATTAGTGCGTCTTGCTGTCGACGTTTCCGCAGTAACTACTTAAATGGGTATGCCTTGACTGCTCGGGTCACGGGAATTCCACATTAATAACGCACATGAGTGTGGCTTGCCAGCCCAAGTGCGAGGTTTCCATGGTAACTATGTAAATGGGTGTTTTGCTTGCCTGGATTGGGGGTTACCGCAGTAACAACGTACATGAGTGTACCTTGCATGCACGGGTCGCGAGGTTTCCACGGCACCTATTTAAATGAGTGTACCTAGCCTACTCGGGTTGCCGGACACCAGCAGACTACTTTAGATATAACTGCGGCTAATCTTAGTTTTTAGAGGGATGAATGCTTGATGTGAAATGGGCGCAACTAATCGAGGGTAGTCCCATAACGTACTGTTAACACGATATTGATATTGCCGGTCCCGTACAAGCTAGGAATTTGCTGGCTTGCTGAGTAGCATTCAGCGTTCATCAGAAGATGAAGTAGCAAGGATTTGGTAGAGATAAACAAATCCTTGACTATCGCGTCTCTTAAAAAAAATCATAATGGGTGCTTGGATTTGAAACACAGCCTACCACAGGGTAAGGAATACGAAATTAATTATGCCCTTTGCTGTACAAAGGCGGTAACTAACTTCTCAAAGCATGAAATTTATGTAAATAATAAACAAACTTCCAGCTTCTGCTTCACAACAAAGAAACCGTGTTCCCAGTCTGTGGGCCAGACTCGCGTAAATCCAGTTTTTTTTTAAATGTAATGACGTACGCCTGTCACGGCACACTTTCCTACCAATACACTGTTCAGTAACGCCCCTCTTCAACCGCAAACTTTTTCCTCCATTACATTTCAGTTTAATCTAGTTTCCGATCACCCAGTGCATTGACTTTGATTGATGACGTTGTTTGACAGCAGAATTTTCAGAAGCGAAGAAATTAAGTGGATGAATAAAATTACACAGTGAAGAGCTATTCGTTACCGAATGTTGTTGGATTCGGTACAGCGACATCCTACGATATTGACGGTCCGTTGTTCGAGAATCGGTCGTGGGAGAGAAATGTTATCCCCTCCATTCTCATCCAACCCGCCCCTAGGAACGACCCAGCCTTCTCTGGAATAGAATCCGGAGCTCTTTCCTGCGGTAAAGCGGCCGGAGTGTGGCGTTGATTGCCCACCCATCTAGTGCCGAGGTTACTCCCCTGCGTGGCTCGTATGGCATATTCCGTGACCTATAATTTAACTTTGTATATCGTTAGGGTAATTAAAAAAGGAAGAAAATATATTCGGATTATGAAGCATTAGTTGGGAAACAAGAGTGCATGTAGACTCTGCAAGATTGAATGTGAGGTTTAAGAATAATTTGGAGAATAATATTAAAATGGTTCTTGGCAGGATTTGGCAATGATTGTTTACTACGTGAAACTATGCATCTCACGTTATGGTTAAATAGCGGGCTTTGCCAACAAGGCAACAACTGAGGCTTAAATCAACAGGAAATTCTTGACCATCTGAATGATTTCTTTATCTAAGGAAGACGTGTTGGCATTACCCTCGGTCAGTAACCGGCTTGATGGTAACCACAGATATAGATCAGTAGGTGCGTAGTTATTTTGTTAGAATGTTTCTCAGAGAAGCAAATGGCTAAGTGGTGACAAGGAACTTATTTATGTAGGTTAGTAGTTTTAAAATTGACGTGGTCACAGCACAGATAGTTTATACTTTGGTCTTCGGGATTGTGACACCACGCAGTTCTATAGGTGGATACTGAAGTTTAGGGGAACTTAGTGCTCCTTATGTCAGGAACGAAGTGAGTAGGTTAAAGAGAGGATGCCTGGAATCTTCAAAATATGAAATGCTTTTTTGAAAATGGAATAGTTTGTAAATAATTTTACAGCTAATGTAATATTTTTTGAGGTTCATAGTAGGATGAAACCGGTTTAAGACAGTGAGTAATGTCGCGCATTTTAAGAGTGGGTCTGAACTTTCGAATTCTGCTGTAAAACTACTTGTTAATTGATTTACTAGTGAATATAAAGCTAGAGATTTGGAAAAAAATTTCGAGGATGGGAAGCAGATAGTACTGGCTGAGTTTAGAGAGTTCACGTTTACACGGCGTTGGAAGTGTGGATTGAGGTCTTGTGGATTATGACGGCATGTATATTTCTTATTCGCTAAACGTTTCGGGTTCTCCTTCCTCATCCATCTTCATGATGAATTTACACTGACTATGAATACTTTCTTAATTACCTACCAGACTATAAGGTGGAGTACTCTAGAATGCTGTAGTCAGGATGGTGATATTCTACAATATAATAGGCATTTACTGACTTGTTAAGAAGAATCTACGGGCTGAGTATTTACTTACTTACTTACTTACTCCATGGTGCAGAGTCCTTCTTGAGAAGCTAACTGGTTTGCAGCTAGTCAAGAAATTCCCCGCATTTCACGGAACCCGAAGGTTCATTACCGCACTCACA
>Ga0136643_10003325_pt1 | contig 21614 bp, 16 predicted proteins | sample TergutLab28metaG_FD_96883 | JGI IMG/M metagenome (GOLD analysis project Ga0136643, IMG submission 96883) | Labiotermes labralis P1 segment gut microbial communities from Petit-Saut dam, French Guiana - Lab288 P1 (version 3) (version 3) | ecosystem: Host-associated > Arthropoda: Insects >...
GGACGCTTGTGAGTACGGTAATGAACCTTCGGGTTCCATGAAATGCGGGGAATTTCTTGACTAACTGCAAACCAGTTAGCTTCTCAAGAAGGACTCGGCACCATGGAGTAAGTAAGTAAGTAAGTAACAGTAGACTTGTATGGCATGATATCTAGCAAAATACTCTATTCACAAACTGGGTAGAAGATTTGTAGACACAGCGTGTGCATGATGATGGGGATTTCTTTTGATTCTACTGCATGATGTCCTGCTGGGTATCAATATTCTGAAGGTGAACCCACACTTCATCTTAGACAGGAAAGTACTCATTCCAGTTAAAAGGCCACTGTGTTCATTTAATACCCCATAAGGTAGACCCTCTGTGTCCCACTTCCATATTAAAAAACACTGATGAAATGCCATACCACAGTGTCACAATATTAAGGTTGGAAGAACATAGGTTCTCACACATTTGGAAACATTTTTAAATTGCTTCAGTACCTCTGTTCTTTCAGACATATGACCCCACTTGATGTAAATGCCAAGTAAAAATACTTCACATTGTACACAATGTTGTTAACGTATGATCTTTGAAATGCATTTGCATATACAATACAAAGAAACATATGGATTCTAATAGAAATAGAGAGAAGAGGCATAACTAGTGTTCCTATCAAGGCTACTAAGGAAGGATAAGAGGGGCATGAACGTATTAGTTTGGAAAGTAGAAGGGGAGAGATTATGAGAATGGATTTTAAATAAATGCCACGTAAGGACGTGTGCTGGATTAATCTGGCTCAGGGCAGTGGCTAGTGGCTACCAGTTCCTGCGCGATATGTCATTTCTTGTATTAGAATCTAACGACATCGTACTTAATACCACGCAAATTCCACATCGGTGATAAGATATAGTATTCGAGACATTTGCAAATAATTTCGATTTATCACTCGATTATCGAATTCCGGATAAGTACACACTAATGCATGGTACATGTACTCTCATCTGTGACACAGGCTCAGGTGCATTTAATGTGATGTAATCTATGCTGGAACAAGTAGTAATCTGTGTGCTAGAAGGACAGTCGCTGTGCCGATAGCAAAGAACACCGGGTAAATAGATTGGCATCGTCTCGACCCTGATTATCTCAGTGGTTCTTCTTCATGGATTGTTTTGCAGCACAATTTGTGAATGTCAACATTAACTTAAACGGGCAATAGGGTCTTAAAATGAGTGGAACAATGTCATCTGTGTACCGCATTGTTATTCATTTTGAAAGATTTAGATTAAACATGGCGCCTAAATAACGTTTGTCAAGAAGGTTGGGAATGGCCCAGAGAGGTCGCTAATCTGAGTTTTTAAAGCTCCATTTATAGCCGTTGTGTTCTCTGTGGTGCGTGTAAAGGAGGTACGATTTGCTACATGAAGATGAAATTTTGCTTTGTGGTAGATATGACTTCTTGCGTTGAGCCGGGCTATTATGTTCGTTATTATTAGACACAATTTTGGAATATGTGTTTGGTTGAAATTACACGTAAGACATGCTGCTTTTAGCGTTTAAAATGACCTTTGTTTTGAAACAGGTGTATGCTAAAAACTGTGCCAGATACAGCAAGTGCCGTGTTTTTCTTTGTTCGTTTAGTGAGAGATTGTAATTTTGAAGGAAGACATTGATGTGTTTATAAATGGCAAGTTGTGGGCACAATTTGAGGTTTCGAGAACAAGGTTAAGGGTGACATAATTTATTGCTTTATTCATCCAGTTTCCTCAGTACAATCTGTAATCAACCAGGAGAGTGTTACGTTGCAAGACGTGCATCTTTGTTATTTTATCGAGGTTAATAGTATGAAACGGTTTTGTGAATAAGGCCCTTTTTTGAAACTGGCATCATTTAGCCTTTTGAAATAGTACAACATGAATAATAAAATAACCAGTAAAAAGTAAGTATGTCTTGAGTGCTTCAGGGTCAGTTTAAGGGAGCCTTAGGTCTAGTGAAACCATCAAGTAGTGTGCATACTATATTTTGGTTCTGTGATGCTACTGTAAAAACACTGCTTTTACCTTGGTGAAGAGTGTTGTGGGAATCTCTCTTTTAGCTTTGCCTTCTTCAACTTCAAGTGGCTGAACTCTGCCACTGCATGAAAGACTCCTAATCATTTGTACATTCAGAGCATTTCGTATAATGGTGTTTGCTTGACCTAATACAAAGAGTAGTGTAGTTAGCCACTCTGGTGTGTCAGTACAGAACCACACCCGAAACAATGTTTCTGTAAGTGTAGGTGTCCACAGTAGAGTGCTAGTTGTGATAATGTATTTGACTGTCTTGCATGCAGAAACCATTCTTGCAAGATGCATGTTGCATGCTGTCTCAGTAGCATTTTTTTGTTGTGTTGTAGGTTGTTCCTCAGTTGGTTCAGCTTCATATGAATGAAGCATGGTCAGATTTTTATGTGTAGCAACACTTAGCATAATTGAGGCGAGAATAGGCACAAAGTAGCAGAGAAATAGCAGAACAAAGAGATATTTTTTTAAAAAAGAACCAGTCAAATAACATTTCACTGCACACAGGTTTACTGTTTCAGGTATTTGATCATGTATTACACCTTCCTCCGATTGCGGTGTACTCTGTGATTCAGTGGAAGACATTAAGCTTGTAGTTGTCTGTGATTCATTGGGAGATTCAGTGCTTTTTTTGGTCTGCTGCTGAAATGTGAATTCATTGTGTATGGTGGATAGTTCTTCGCCTGCTGTTGATGTTTGTAAAATATCTTCGGCTTCGGTATTAAACGGTGATAAATAATTATTGGATTCTACACCAGCTGTAACAGGCATGATACTTTCTTCTGTGTTGGATGTTGCTGAAATATCCTCATTTGTTACTAACAAACTTTGTGAAGTTGTTGTTGGAGAAATTTTGAATTGGACATTTGGAAAATTTATTTCTGCTTGTTGGGGTACTTGAGAAGGAGGTGAACTGTTGCGAATATAGGCAGTCTCTGCTATATTGGCAGTCTCAGTACTGTCTTCGAATTGCTGGTTCTGCTGGTAATGTGTAGAAGGCATGAAGTCATTGGTTGACTCACCTGTGACTACTTCATCAGTGTTCAGATCATGATATATTTCTGTTGATGCAGCAGAAACATCAGTTTCTGTTACTTTATAACTGGGATATCCATAAATAAGTGTATCCTTGTTTCCATAGTCTTCATTTGATGTACTGTAGTAAGTTTGGTCATCCTCTTCAGTGTTGTTGTTTTCTTCAGGCCTATCTTTCATGTTCCTGAACAGTCGAAATGCACTGCTGTTTTTATTGACTGACCTCCGGTTATGTAACTTGGAAACAGTGTAAGAGGAAGGAAAATCATAATTCTTCATCTCAAGTGACTGATTTGTTGATATTAATGATCCTAATAGAATGTAGATTTTGTCCACAATGTTTGATGTCTCTTTGGTAATTGCAGCTGTGTTATTAAGGGCCTCCTGTTTGTACATGTTAAGAGCTGCTTGATTATGAATCACCGAATAGTTGGGGTTTTTCATAATTGATGTGATGTAGTTTGAGATGTCATCTTGTTGTGTGCATAGCTGTGTAATCTCTTTGGAAATGGGGAGTATGTTTGTATTTTGTAGACATGTTTCTGTGTCAGACTTATGTATGTCGGTGTGCTGAACATTGGCTAAGAGCAGTAAGAGTGCTGAAATTGTTGGTGTCAGCCACTGTGCTGCAATGCTAGATGTCACTCTGGGATTTGTTCCATTTCTCCATCCATAAGGTTTTTTAAGTCCCGTCTTTACACTCTGTGAACTTTCTGCTGAATGGGCCACCATTGACACAAATGTGTTGATAAATGGAGCCAGAAAAAGAGCTGAAGCCAGGGCAAGTTGTCCTGTATTGCATTTGGCAGGAGTCTACAAAAAGGGAAAAAATTTGTTAAAGTTTGTTTACTGATTCTATGCTTTGTTATATTTTACTCAGAGTTGAAAGTCACCTTGCATTAATAAAATATGTGCTTTCAGAAATCACACAGTAGGATGTAGGGAATGCTTATTTATTCTGTTCTAACCACATACTTGTATGAAGATATTTAAAACTGAGGAAGTCACAACAGTTCTTATATACACTTAATATCTTTTTGCAAGGCTGTTGTAATTAAAACTAAATACATTATTCTGATGCAAATGAAATGTGGAGAAACAGTTTTTACCTATTCTTTAAACACAGATTTCATAGTGAAAAGTTCACCGATTCATGCTTAGGGATTGTTTGCAAAATTAGAATCATGTCAGTTGTCTTGTCATTTGGAGTATGAGATCAGACCAAGACCAGGAATGTATGGAAATACTGAGTTCTAAAGACAAGCTTTATAATAATATATTTCTAAGCAAAATTAGCATGTGTATCTTGATGCTCTAAAGTTTGTTTACTTGTACGGCAGAATATGCTGCATTTTCAGTGATTATATGAAGAGAATTTTCATGTGTTAAATTTTGTGTTAACATGTAGTTAGTCTGAGCAGAGCATTTTCTGTTGTCAGGATGTGTGTCTGTAGGTTTTGGCAGAAAAATTAACATTAAAATGGCATACGTCATGAAGTGATTGGAAATAGATCTAAATGGACTTACTAGCGACATTCACCAGCCTCTGGTATTTGTATCGATTATACAGTGAAAAGGGTGCCATAAGGGAAAACTAATGTGAACAGTCAGAAGCTATATTACTTTCCTATTACAATTGTTTACAATTGTTGACATTGACTGATGATTTTAGAGTTAAAAAATGTTGCGAAATTGTCCTACTGACATTTTTTAACCTGACCTGTCACTAGTCTGGAGACTGTAACTGAGAGTTCTAGCAAGACTCAGAGCATATTTTCCGATTGCACAGATTTCTGTTTCTGCACCTTTGTTAATATTATTAACATTCTGCTAAATTTTGCTTGAGGACGGTCCCTTTCAAAGAGCCATTCAACACAGAGCCGTTTGGTTGGCCTTTGAATGGCTTGTTCACCATCAAATATGTGCTATTGTGAGGTCATTCTCCAGGTATGACTACAAGGTTAATGTTTATGGTGCTGATTGTGGCTTGTACTTGTGTTGTTAAATGCACACCAGTGATTCCACTATGCATTTGCTCCTTAGACATTGTTTTATGATTGAAAATCACCTACGGAAGTAACTTGCTACAATCCGCTAATTCTGCCAATATGATGGTAACTCCCTTCTTTCCACTACCCAGTGCCAATGATAGTGTAATTTACAGCATATTGAGGTACACTGTGGATTGATATCCTGTTTGGCTGAGGATAAAACTATTCATTTTTCAAAATTCAGTGTCATATTACTGAAAAGCTGCAACCTTTTCAAATGCCAAACTCAGTTTTTTGTTCTGATTCTTAATGTTCATGTTTGAGGCCCACTGAACATTGTTGAGTGGAGTTTGTATCAGCTTTACCTTTTGTTGCCTCCTCCTTTGGATGTTTTGTTTCTGAAACCCAGAACTTGCTTGCAGCATTGCAGTCATATGTTTTCCCAGCGAGGCTAATCAGCATGGGTTTAAAGTTGCACCATTTGGAATACACTGTGCACATTGAGCTTTTTCTTCATGTAGTTTACAGTTTTACGGGTGCATTGGAGAAACTAATAATGCTACAGGATATACTGTTTTGTCTTTTGGCTACACTTGTGACAGTTTGGCAATGTGTGCCTTGTTTTGTCTTGGCAAGGTCCAGTTCAGCATTTTGTATGCAAATTCAAGATGACACCACATATTTAAACTCCAAACTTAAGGAGAAAACCTTGTGTTACACTTCAGTAAATATAGTATTATACAGTGAATGTTGTGGTTAATGTAATTAATCTAGTAGTGTTATGGTAATTCAGGTTACATTGGGCTGGCTATGTAGCTCAAATAAGACAGAAAAGAAATATCTACTGGCTTGATAGGGAGACATCTTGGGAATTGCAAACCATTATGAACAAGGAGGTGGGGAGATAACACTGAAATGATTCCTGAGAAATTGTTTGTGGAAATGCGATCTGGATTGAACTGGCCCAGGCTGTGGTCCAATGATTAGTTTAGGCATTAGTGGTGTTGAATGTCCTGTTTGCAGTGAAGTACATATGAGAAACTATCTCATTATAAAACATGGCAGCAGACAAATATAATTACAGATACAAACCATAGCAGTTCGTCCTGTGTTGTAATTATCAGCTCCATTCAGGAGAAACAGAATGGATATTACAATAGTAGCAAGGGCATCCGATGTTGCAAGCAGCGAGAAACCTGTCACTCCATGACGTTTCTGAAGCCATCCAAGATACAGGCTTGCCATTACACCTCCACTCAGGAATATAGCACCCAGAAACCAGCACAGTGGAACAAACAGCATTGCTGATAGACTTACTGTTTATATCTTTTGCTGTAAAATTAAGAAACATTGCCTTAGGTACTGAACCTACTCTAGTTGTGATAAATAACATGCGAGGCAGTATTCTCAGGTTTTCATTTGAGCCAACAAATGACATTTTCTTTGAAGGCTCACAGGCATTTTCTTGTGAAAGTGTATTCATAATGCACAAATTACTACTGCCCATGGAAGTATTAGTGAATGTATTCCATTCTTATATTATGAAAATGTGCAATAATTATTCTTGAATTTTTGCATGTGTTGTGTTGTAAAGCTTGGGCAGAGTTCCTGTAAATAAGATGGAGTGTACTATGTCATGTGCATGGGCACTGCAGCTGTGATAAAAGCACTGTGTAGGTCTGTTTGCTGCAATTCCTCTTATTCTTTTCAATTAACTAAGAATTGCTTTCAAACACTCTCTTAACTTCCACTGTACCATCCCACAGTTATATGAATGTGTGAATGGTTTTGACTGTCTATTTACTGATCATTTTATGCTCTTTGTGCAATCACAGCTTGTACTGCAGGGGTCTCAAACATGCGACCTGTATGGAGCACACCAGCTTAATTTATGCACCATTCACAGTGATCTGTAGTTATAATAGAATGCAACCCAGCACAGTATCTGAGATTTTGGTTTGCATTTGAAGAAATGAGAACAGTTTTCTTCACAGGATGTAAATGCTGAAAAATATTTGTTATTCCTGAGTGGTAACAAACAACATATGTTAACCAGGAGATAACAGTGAAGTATAATTTAAAATTTTATAATTGTTGTATGTTCCAGTTTTGTTATTAATATAGGGTGTCCAGCTCAAAGTAGAACCCACTCATAGAATCTACAAATGTGCTCATCGAGTTTTCATTAACAATCTGTATTATGTAATATAATGGACCTCATGTTCAAGCAGGTGTTGGAGATGACTTTCAACTCTGCTGTAAATTTGGTGAATGAATTATTAAACACTGTTTGAAGTTCTTGTCTATAAATAGTTGGTTCTGTGCACCTAGTGATTGATTTAAGTTTATTGACTGTGTCTGGATTATCTGTCAACCAGTGGGCTATCTGTTATATTGGGTACTTGCTGTATGATAGGTTATCAGTGGATTGCCTTTACCACTACACACTCTTTCATGGAAGTAGTTACAGAAGAGCTGTCACAACAGAGATCAGAGTTTTTGCATAACTATAAATTTGCATGGTTTTAAATGAACACGTTGGTGGCTTTCTGTAATATATATATATATATATATATATATATATATATTTTCCAGAAATAAAATTTAGAGATTGCTCAAAATTCTTATTGAAAGAGGAAACTGTTGCTCGAAGTTTGTTTTTCGGTTTATATATTCTTGATTTAGAAGGAACTGGAACGTCAGGAAATCAACTTCTGAATTTGTTTTGACTGTTTTAATAGAATTTTTTCCTGATGTAGTTTTACATGATTTAGAACACCCTCTGTGTTAAAGAATGACGTGTTACAAAAAACAAATCCGCTTGGGTGCACTGTACTTACATTCGCACACCACAAACCAAATTTACACCTTTAAAATGCAATGTCTGTAGCTGGACTGTGAGTAAGCATTCAGTTACCTATTAACTGAACATGTGACAAGGAGACTGGCAATGTCTGATTCATCCTGTCCCTGTCAGGTTATTGAGTGTCCAGGTTCAGCTTGCATATGGATTCCCTGCAGTGTGATATATCCTTAATGGTGTGTGTAATTTTAAACAAAATATTTTACCTGTTTATTCTTTAAATTTAAGAGGTCTAACTTAATCTTCAAAATTATTTTTTAGGCCTGCATCCGGTGTGTTTGAGACCCCTGATATACTGTACGTCTTGGATGAGTAAGTTGTTAGTGTTGTTGCTGTAATAAATGAAAATGTCATTTGAAAAAACAGTTCATAACATGTGTTATGCAACAGTGTTTTAGGTGTTTCCCTTGTTTGTGTACACTGTGACGCTAGTGCACGTGCTGGAAAGCACCTATATTTTTTTTTAATGTACATACTGTGCATCTTGTATATAGTTTTTATTTCAACCAACAATGCACAATATATATATATATATATTTGTGATTATAATATACATATTGTTAAAATACATATATTGTGCATTGTTGGTTGAAATAAAAACTATGGCACCTATAATGATTTGATAACTTTGTGACAAGTGTCCTGCATTTGTTGCTGTAACTAACTCTACAGAACTTATTAAATGATGCATCTTCATTGTATGTCATGTAAGGCCGTTCCTTGTATGATTTACACTGTAAAGCCTCTGTTGTTGAGGGAGTGTTAGTACTTGCTTATAATGTAAGAATCACGTAATTTTTTTAAATGGCAGTATGGATGACATTCTCCATTGTTGTTGTAAGGTGTTGGAAAACATCACCAACAAAACCGTTTATGCCATTAAGGAAAATGGGTCTCTACTGTAGTAATTTAAGGCAAATACTTCTGATGTAGACCCTGCTGCTAAATTTAACCTTAAAAAATTACAGATGTTTAGGACATGGCACAAGTATATAAAGACACAGCTTTTGTTTTATGTGTATATGTTTATGAAATATGTGGGACATGAGTTTACTTATGGTGGTCCATTTTTCACATCTGTAAATTTATTTTGCATGGCAGGAAGACATCACTTTTTAGTAGGGTAATAAAAAGAAAATATTGAAGTAAATTATGAACAGATACAGGAAAGTTTTGTTGTCATTTGCTTCAAGTTTTATCTCTTTATTTCCTGTCTTAGAAATTTAAGAACTGAAGTGAATTTAGCTGTTATTTGGTATGAATGTGAGCTGTATCTCATTTATAAGGATGTATGAGAATAGAGTTGGAGAGAGTGTTTAGACTGCAGAAATAGGAAACAATTAGAGGCTGGAGGAAAGATCTGGCTCAGGATGTTGTCCTGTGGCAAGCTTTTGTGAATTTAGTGATGAACATTTGAATGCCATAAAAGCAGGGAATTTTTTGACCAGCTGAGCACCTATGAGTATGCATTGGAAGCCCCTTCATGATGGACTTAGTTTCAGACTTGAAATGCATAGAAAATTATTTGGAATTTAAGGGTACTGTGAGTGTTTGAACATGTGGATTGAAAATTTACAGATGTGAATCTGAAAGAGTGACTAATAGTACTTACCAGATAGACGCAGTCTATAGTCAGCTTCACAAACTGGCAGCCAGTATGATGCTTTGGAGAGAACTGGCAGGTTGGGAAGTGTTTGTGTGTCAGCTTGCCCTTATTCTGCTGGTATGGTGGTCTGCAATTACCTACAGAGATTAGATCAGCCCATACCAGCACTGCTACAAGTTTAAATGCACATTTTTGGGGATGACACATATAGGTGATAGTGGTCATTTTTATGCTCTTTTTACTGTACACATTTTCTGTTTAGCCTTGTCAGAGACAGGAACATATTATGAGTTTGATTCATGATTGTCATGTTCCACTCACTTTCAGTTGGAAGTACTGAAGAAAACTATGAAATACAAGGGCTGTAAGAATTAAGACAGAATTCTGGGAGGGGATGAGGCAATGGTATGTTGTGTGTGAAAGAGTGAGCAGTTCTTAACACTTGGTGGCTTAATTCAAAGTGTTCCTTGTCATGTGGTTATGTAGTTCAAAGAGAAAGTTGGGGAATTATGTGTATAAGGTAATAAACAAATTGGATGCAGTTTAGTTAGAAATATAATATAATGTGATTGTATGCTTCAGTAGAAATGGACAAAATTTATGAACAGTATAGGATGGTCAAAGCATTGAAATGTGTCAGTAATTTGGAATACACACTTTTTAAACTGTTTGATGTAATTTGTCGTACTTGATTGACCTTGATGATGTTTACTGTTGGTAAAGATTTACTTTGTGAGCTCTTCCACACCGCATGTGTAGAAACTGCATTTCATCTTTTGTTAAATGAGTGTCATATGTTTGGGTGTTTACTCTTTGTGTTATAGTACTACTGAATATACTGTGACATTGTGACATTGCTAACCATGTACTGTGGTGCTCCCTACCCTTGATGGCCTATTCTGAGGCACGTCTTGCATACCCTTAATGTCTGCCCATTTCCATGATCCAGTTTGGAAGTGTGCCTTGAAGTAATATACCATGATTGTACTCATGTGCCAACTGGTGCTTACATAAACCTTACAATGCTTTGAGCAGCTTGTAATAATTGCCACATACATTTAAACTAGGAACATATATGCAAATGAAGTGCCAAACTTTTTTTTTGCAATATAATAATAATAATAATAATAATATATTTTTAAATATATGAAACTATGCAACATGTTCTAATGAAATGGAGTGCAGAATTGGATTATTGTCCTAATGCTACTGCAGGTATTTTGCCTTCACTATTTTTATAATTGTGACTAGAGCCAACTCTTTGTGTCCCTTCATGTAGATGTCAGTATAGATTCTTGTGAAAACTTGCCACATAGCTTGGAAGAGGGTGGGTGTGCTGCAGCAGTTAGTTTGTGTATACGTATGTGGGCTGCTGATAGCACCTGTCGGCTAACTGTACTGGAAGTATGATGGGGGAGTCATAACTGATTCTATCCTGATGTTGCTGGGACCGCATAACTTTAATAATACCTCTTTAGTGTAATTACCGGACTCCCTTATGTATATATGTCTGTTGATTCAATCATGGCCTCAAGAATTACAGAGCTGTATACATTGGGCATTAGAAAAGTAGTGTAATGTGTGTATTGTGGTTAATGCTGCCATGTAGGATCACACCATTCTGGCCTCTGCCTGTGTGGCTAGGAAAAAAGTATGATTGTACACTTCTTATGGCAGCACCCAGTGGGTGGGATTTTCATTCTGCTCCTATTGATGTGATGATAATAGCATTGCAGGATATCATGGGATCCAAACTAAATTGGAGTGCCTTGTATTCAGATTCTGTCCTTGTAACATTTTTATGTTCATGTCATTTGCATGGCATTAGGTATGATCAAAGAATTGTGATTCTAATATAATTGGGATTTAAAGTGTAACATTATTATCATTATTATTGTTGTTGTTTTTTACTATTTTAGACAGTTATCAGTTGGCCTTGACTGCTGTGTGATTACATGTATGTTTCCCCTGTAGTTAGTAATGTACTGTTCAAAGAATAATCTTGTGGTTAAAGTATGTTTTGGTATTTCTGTTGTCATCATCCTAAACTGTTGCAGTTTATTGCATTGAGAAGGAGAGGTGAGCCATTCACTAACGTGTACTAATCATTTGGAACAAGATAATGACTTGTGTTAATGCTAATCACATTTTAGATAGGTTTCAAGGTTAAGAAACATCAGAACCATGCAGATTTTTTACATGTGTGCAGTAATGCTGTTGTTTGTTGTAGAGTCAGAAGGAGAATATCTAAGAATTTATTATTTATCTTGGTGCTGTGGTTTTGCCTGCATCATGATGATGAAGCATGAAAATCCATGTTATTTATTATACAGGGTGGAAGAGAATAACACTTTCAGGGGTGATTAAAAGGGGTCTAAACTAAGGATAGTGAGATGGGGAACTCATGCCTGGAAGTGCCTTGGTTTTCATGCACTTTAGTGTCCAAAAGTTGTGCCAGGGGCAAGTATTGCAACTGAAGATTGTCTAGTATAATTTTGATGCTCCACTGCTTAGAAGGATGTTGTTCCTGGATGTAGGTTCCTTACCGCTAAATTCTTATTCGATCCCCATGGTTATCCCTGAAAGTTTATAAGTGCTATGTATTGCTTGTTTCCACAACCAACACATGTTGAGCATGACTTTGATGTTCCACTGGGTCAAACCTGTTGAACCAAGGTGTTTCTGGACATGTGCTCCTTATTGCAGAATTCTTAATTTGGTTCCTGTTAGCACCCCCACAGTTTGTTGATGCTATTCTGTTCCACTTTGTATAGTAGTTCTGGATCACGTACTAATGGCTTATGAAGCATCAGTGTTGTTCTCTTGGTATGCCTGTTTGTCTTTTCATGCAGTAAATGAAGGTAATAACATAGACCAGAGGCTGGTGTGTTCTATTCAAAGCTATTCTTTGTGTATTCAAAAGCAAAGTTGGTAATAAAATATTTTCTCATTTCATACTGTTTTGAATATCATAAGTGTGTGACTTTACTTAACGTAACATGTTGTAAATATATGTGCATTATTACCTGGAACTAAACAGGCACTATCACTGTTTTGGGAATTGTTATTTAACCGCTAGTGAATGTCCCAGTAACTTATAATGTGACAGGACATCCAAATATGGAAGCAACAAAGTGAATATATGTTTGATTGCAGTTCCTGCTTTCCAGAGTTGCAGATGTAATTTGTGTATAGTGTGAGGTAGTAATTAACACTAGGAATTCTCCTGCCAAGTCAAGTATTGTTTGAGAAAGTCACATATTAAAAGCGTATGGTTCTGTTAAAGTTGGTTTATTAACCAGCATAGTTCAGGAGATACTGATATAACCATTGTCCTACTTTGTTGTTGTAGTACAAAAATAATGCAGTTTTAAATGTTTGTTCACTGATGTGGTACATATGTAGTGCATGTAGGATGATGATCCACAGGAGGCATTGACCTTTGTGCTTGTGCTGACAGGTTGCAGCACTCCGCAGGTGTTGCAGTGTTTTGTGTTGGTTTTCTTCACATTTGGTTTGCACCTCTTTGTTAGATCTGACATGAGTAAAGAACTGACTACCTGATTTCTGTCATCTTTAAAGAATTTGTTTCTGCTAATTAGAATTAACCACTTTTGTTTAAACAATTGTGGATTTGAATGATTTGTATACTTCAATTTTAAATAAAGTGTGCTAAATGTAAGCATAAGACATGTAAAGGTGATCTTGTGTTTCTCTGAGAGGAGTTTGGACTTGATTGATGTGTCTTGTTTTGTGAAGTTTGGTATGAATAGCATACTGTTGGATGTTACCTGGTGTGGATAATGTGCACCCACTCGTCACTTATATGAATTTGATGCACTGGCAAACTTGTGAGTTGGAGTGACACTAGTGTTTTAGAATGTGGTCTTCTGGTTGTGTAGTGTTTGTGAGTGGTTTCTAATGATTTGGAGGAACTTCCTGCCTCCATTTTCAGGGTAGCAATTGGACAGGCTGGTATGTAGATGTGTTAATACTGGAAGGGTAGAAGTTTCCTGCTAAAAAGAAGAGCCACTCTTCTTGGTTTGTTATTGTGTGGTGTTCTCATGTGGGTTTAAATGCCTCCTGATACATGTTTGCAATTTTCAGCCTCTTCTCAGCCATGTCTCGCCGCAGAGTTGCCTGCCCTCAAATTACTCAGCATCTTTGGGATGCCATCAAGGTAATACGCATTCAGCGTCAGATACCAAATATGACCAGGATTACACGGTATATGTCCCGTGTGCATGGAGCCAAAGAAGGTGAGAATGTACAGTGTATGGAATGCTGGGGTCTGTTATTACCAGTTTTATTAAGTGAATAAAATGTTATAGTTGTATGTTTATAATTTCTTTTGATTGACCTGAATCTTACAAAGCAGATTGGTTCTATAGTAATGCATCTGAATTGTAATTAAGTAGCATACCTTTCAAATTTTTGCGGGCGTACTAGTGGTTGTTTTCGTCGTCACATCCAAACAAATGTAAGAGTATCTTCAAATAGCCTATGTCTGCCTCCTTCCAGGTTCTCAACTGCTGTCTTTTTGCAGTCATCTTTCCACCTCATACAGTGGTACATAATCCTTGCAGCTGAAGAGCATGATTGTATGGCCAAAAGTAAAAAATCATATGTGTAGTTAAGGACTGTCAGATTTGCCCTCTGTGTTAGGAATTCAGCTTGTACAGTAGCTGCAGTCATAAAATTGTCACTGGTAATCTCACTACCCTATGAGCGTGGGTGTTTTTGATTATGTGATTCCCCCCCATTTTTTAATTTTATGGCCTGACATGTGCAAAGCACTTAGTCAGATGCATTTCAGAAATTTGCGCTTTTGAATCAGAAGCTTTTTAACGTGCATACAGAAAGTGTGTTTGTTAAAAGTGCATATGTATCAGAAATTTACCAAAACGAATATATATGTATATATATACACCATAGTAACTTCAACATGTGCATCAGCATTGTGTGTGATTTATGTAATGTATTTTTTCTGTCTGTAGGTGGTCGTTGTGTATTTATAATTAAAGAATTCTTTGTGCAGTTACTACTGTGACTGTAGTAATACAACACCTGTTCATAGTCATGGAAATTAATACTCATACTGACACTAAATTGTCAGATGGGAGTTTCAAGTACATATTCGTCATTAGGATCCTTGATGACTGTGCCCCATTATACCTTATCTCAAAGACAGTGTTACAGAAGGAAAACCAAGGAAGTTGAAGCATCAAATATATTGTAATATACATTGTAAATTATAAACATGTGCTATCCAAAACAGTGCTCAGTGAGTTACACTGTCCAGTCACTTGACAAATACATGAACCAACCCATTTAGCTATGTGAGTTATCAAATCTGTTCTGATTTCAGGTTCCTTTGAAAGGGTGGAACAGTTAAAAGATTTGGGAACCAAAAGTTCTATTCAGGAAGAAATTAAGAGAGTTTGAAGTCAGGGAATGCTTGCTGTTATTTGGTGCAGAATCTTTTGTCTTCCAGTTTGCTATCCAAAAATACAAAGATTGAAACATACAGAACTATAATTTTGTGTGTTGTTTAATATGGGTATGAAACATGGTTGCTCACATTGAGAGAGAAATGTAGGCTGAGGGTGTTTGAGAATAGGTGTTGAGGAGAGTAATTGGGCCTAAGAAGGATGAGGTGACAGGAGAATGGAGACAACTACATAACGAGGAGCTTAATGATCTGTACCCCTCACCAAATATTATTCAGGTGATAAAATTGAGAAAAATTAGATGGGCGGGGCATGTAGCATATATGGGGGAGAGTGAAGGTGTATACAGGGTTTTGGTGGGGTAACCTGAAGGAAAGAAACCACTTGGAAGATGCAGGCCTATAGATGGGAGGATAATATTAAGATGTATCTTCAGGAAGTGGTCTGTGAGGGCATTGACTGGATCGATATGGCTGAGAACAGGGATTCGTGGAGGGGACTTGTGAATGTGGTAATGAACCTGTGGGTTCCATAAAATGCGGGGATTTCTTGACTAGCTGAGCCAATTAGCTACTCAAGAAGGACTCTGCTCCATGGAGTAAGTAAGTAAGTAAGTAAGTAATGAGAATTCTTAATGAAGCAACATATGTTGAGAGTTTCATGATCTTGGGAAGTCTTATGTTTTTAGATTTTCACAGTGGGGATTGTTCAGACTGTTACCTGGGTTTTGACAATGTAGTCTTCTGGGTAGGATACTGAAGTTGCAGAGGAACTGCTGTGTCTGTCTTCAGTGTTGAAGCATTATTTCCAAGTTGACACTGAAGTCATCAGCATGATTATGCAAGATATATGGGAACTCTACTGACAAAGTTCTGGAGCTTGTTCACCACTCATAGGCAAGTATGAAATTTATTGTTTGCATGTCTGCTTTTGTATCATATGTGAAATACGTGCTGTGTTGAATTGGTCACTGGACTATGCCAGGAGATGATACGGGAAGCAGGCATAATAATGAAACAGCCTGTGATGATCAAACTCCTTTTACCCATCTACATTCACCTTTGCTGACTGATGTCAATCATAGTGGAGTTTGCTTCAGTTGAGGACAAGCTCATTTCCTTCTGATTTCTGTACGAATGGGAGTATGGGTCAAATGTATGAGTGTGTTTTGAAAATGGTACGTCAGGTAGATACAAACTCACCCCAGGGAATTTATGGAGGTCTTCTAGTCAGTGTCAGCATTCTGTTCCCAACTGGTCCCTTTTCATGGTAAGAATGCAGTATCATGTGTGTGAAGTGACCAGTTAGGTTTGTTCATTCAGAACCTGAGGTATATAATTTTAACATCGGCAGGTATGACTGCTTATGTGTTGTTTGCTGTTAATTTATTGTGGCACTTTGAATGTTACTCTAGAGTTGCTGGTTCACTCTCTGATAGCGAAGTTGTTGAAGTAAGATACCGAGCAAGTGTTCTCTGCAACACTCCATGACAAATTTTATGTGTGTGTCAGAACTAAAGGATGGCAGTGGGCACTTCTGAAGATGACTGCTGTCACTCACAAACCAAAAGACAAGTGCATCATCAGCAACCAGGTGATAACTATATGCAAGCTGAGCAAACATGCCGGGATACGGATGTTTTCCACCACGGATCTAGAAATCAAGCGGGAATTTTGGTTGGCCCAATGAACCACCAACCTGTGATGCATTCCCATGGGAATTAACCTAATTGAACTGTGTTTGGTGTGAGTGCCTTTACGGACTCCACTGTCTCAACTGATGCTTGGCATATGCTAAGGATTATCCTTTTGGAAAACCAACAAAGTTTGCATTTGATTGTTCATGTCAAATACTGTTCCCCCTTGCTTTGCATCTAGGGGTTTTGTACTCCAAAGCTTTCACCACAGTTTTGTTGGGGAAAACTTCATCGGACCTTCCACTTTTTTCATCTGCATAAAAAAGATTTCTGGCCAAGTGCTTCAATTTGTGTTCCTCCAGCTAGTATGGCTGACCTGGGAATAGAAACCCAAGAATGGCCAGTCACAGCTTGGTAATGTGCAGCCCAGTGTCAGGCAGACATGCTAATGTTTAGCATGTACACTAGTCACTGATGCATTGATGTGTACTCTGCATTGCTATCATTAGGTTGCATTTTGAGTTGTAATTGTAGATGTCTAGGTGGACTTGAATTTCTGTGAATTTTAAGAAGATATTGCAGGCTTTTATGTTGCTACCATCATCTTTTATCTGCTGACCTCACACAGTTCGAGCATGTGCAGATTGTCAGGATGTATATCAAGAACGATACGAATGCAGACACGTTGTAGGGTTTTGTCACTAGAGTTTTCACACACACACACATTGTAGGCATTTTGCAAGGAAGGTGGCAAGTCATTTCCTTGGGAGGGTGGAAGCCCAGTCTGGGTCAGTGGATCTAATCTTTCAACCCTGCATTGGAAGCAGTATGCTCCTTTGAAACATAAGTATCCGCTAGAACACTACATGTTGTCATAATCCAGAATATGATGATCTGAAGCCTTAGAGTGTGGAGAATTCTTGCCATTCATTGTCTAACCTGGTTTTTTTTTTTTTTTGTATTCAGATGAGGTGCGGCGCCAGTTGAACCACTGTGTTCGAGATGGTTTGGTGCGGCTTATAAAGAGGGTGGGATTTAAGGGCTCGAAGATAGGTGTTGAGCAAGAGGGTTACCGGCTTCCTCAAAACATGGTTTGTATTTTGTTTTATTTTTAAAGTTTGTTGCTTTATTATGGTTGTGGATATTATTCCTGCTCCAGCTCTGTGCATGATTCAGTTTGTCTAGCATCTAATGAAGTTAATGTGAATACCGTAAAGTATGGTATTTTCTGGTTTGGTATGAAGCAGTGTTTTCAGACCCTGGGTGACTGACCTAGCTGCAGTTTCTTACTGTGTAAGAAAGAAGCACTAAAATGTTGAATGTTCTTGTGAAGAATCTAATATTCATTCATCTAGTCCACTCATTTTCTGTTTTTTATGGAACATGAAGGTCCATTTCCTTGTCCATAGGTGCCTACCACTGGTCCCTGTACTGAGACACACAAAATTTGCAGGTGCATTGCCATATCCATACGTCCTTACCACTGGGCCCTCTCCTGGGTCACACAAAATCTGCAGATGCATTTCCATGTCAATAAGTGCTGACCTTTGGTCTCACATCCCTCCATCCTGTGTCATTGAGATTGTTTGCAGTGTCATATCACCATTGCCTCATATTCATTCATTAATCTGCCATAGACACCATATATTTTATGTATACAAATACCATCGCTAAGTAAACTGCTAGAAGAATATTTTTCTATCTCTGCCTGGGTCTCTTACAGTTTCTTTCCTTCTGGTCTTCCAAACGTAATTTTGTGTGCATTCCTCTTCTTGCCAGTTCTCATTATTTAGTTTTCTTCTGATTGTGGTTACTTCTTCCCACTTGGTTCCAAATGCATATTCTATTCAACATGCTTTTTCTTGGCCCATCTGTCTCTCTGGTCCTCAGTTTGTGTAAGACTTCAATTTTCACACTCATACAAAGCAGTAAGTGAAGTTATAGTTTTTGTATTTTGATCTCTTTGTTTTTACTCATTCTTGAGTGTGTTAACATGCTTGCAAGTGCACATTTGTACCTATTTATTCATAGAAAATGCCCCCAAATAATAGTTAACAGGCACTATATCTGAGAAAACACTGTGTATGAGGGGGTGCTGGTAAGTCCTTAGCCCGACCAGGAAGGAAACAAGCTACAGCGACCAAACTTGGGATTTATTCAACATACTCCCCACGAAGCTCAATAAAGCTCAGTACACTTCTTAGCCTGTTGCTCTAACTTTTGCAAGCCACTCAAAAAAAATTCAGAAGGTTTTCTGTCCAACCAGGTCTCTGCGGCAGTAATGACCTTTGTGTTGGACAAAAAATGGCGACCTTTCAATTGTTTTTTCAGTCCAGGGAACAGGTGGTAGTCCGACAGGGCCAGATCCGGAGAATAGGGTGGGTGATCAAGACACTGGAAGCCCAGGTAGGCCAGTTTCTTCCAGGTTGCAAGTGCCCAGTGAGCCGGGGTATTGTCGTGCAAGAACAAGACCCCCTTGGTTACCTTCCCATAGCGTTTTTCCATCAAAATGTCCTTCAGTTGCACCAGCAGAGATGAGTAATACTCCGCGTTGATAGTTTGGCCCTTTGGAAGATAATCAGTGCGGAGGATGCTGTCTTGATTCCTTAAAAATCGAGGCGAGAACTTTTCCAGCAGATTTTTGCACTCGGAATTTTTTGGGGCGGGGTGGGTGGCTATGCCGCCACTCCATTGATAGTTGCCTTGTCTCCGGGTCATAGTGATATAACCAGGTTTCATGCATGGTTACCAATCGCAACAGGAAATCATTTGGATTGTGCTGAAAAAATTCCAAAAGTTGCTCTGACGACTGGCACCGTTGGTGTTTTTGATCCACGTTCAGGCATTTCGGGACCCACTGTGCAGAGAGCTTCTGCATGTCCAAATCTTCATGAATGACAGACCCAACTCGCTCACGAGAGATGTCCAGTTGTTGCTCAGCTATTGATTTAGCTGAAATCTGGCGGTCTTCCAAGATTAGCAAGTGAATTTGATCAATAATTTCTGGGGTAGTCACTGTTTTGGGTTGTCCAGGATGAGGCGCATCACAGGTGGAAAAATCACAATGTTTAAACTGGGCCACCCAGTTTTTGACAGTGCCATACGATATTGCGTGTTCCCCTAATGTTTATGTCAGAATGGTGTGAATTTCCTTCGGCACCTTGTCTTGCAAGAAAAAAAACTTGATGACGGCTTGGGTCTCCGTGTTTTTGAAATTGTGCATGTCGCTTAACATACTTCCTTTCAGCCTCTGTAACAAGAAAAGACTTGCAGTTTGGCATAGAAATAGACCCCTCTTTCCAATGATACTATCGATTCTGTCCTACGACATTGGAAAGTAGGCTGGGCTAAGGACTTATCAACACCCCCTTGTTTGATTTCAAGCCTCTGCCATGGTGTGAATGATATCTTTGCTCTTCTGGGATGTATTTTTTTTTATTGTTGTATGATGTTTTAACTGTAGTCTGTGTGTGTTAAGACTGACCATTTATTTGTTATCATACCATACTATCATTGACATGTTTCATATCCATTGCCCTTTATGAGTACTTTTATGGACTGAAGAAATGTATTTCTTGTATCTATATCTGTGTGTATTTCTGAGCACTAGTGTTCAAGACTTACACCTATTGATGCACACAAAAGATGTTAGTGTGTGTAGTGTAACTTTCCTGATGCACAGTTGTGTAAATTTTTAAAACTCCAGTCTCACTTAAAATAAACAAGCTTTTCTGTCTTGTATCATGACAAGATTATCTGGGTTGCAGCTGGTGAAGGATGACCATGATTGGTACTGTTTTGAGTGTCATGCGGGTGGTGATGTGATCTGCTGCACCAGTTGTCATCGTGTGTACCATGTGTCTTGTCTTGCTAAGGAGGAGGTGCTACAGGAAGATGTCAAGAACACATTTGTTTGTCCAGTGTGCAAGGTGATAACTTTGAATGTTTCTTAATCCAAAGCCAGTTTGCCCTTCACTTTTGTGTATATTAATATACACAGTGCAATCCATAAGTTTTAGGGCTGATTTTTTTTTTTAATAACAGCTAGAGCGATCTTTCAGCCATCCCACTAAGTACTATCAACCAACATCTGTTCACACACAGAGTTTTGTTTGTTTATCTTCTACAATGTATGAGTTATAACTTGTCTTGTAAAGTCAGTTGTCTTTATACATCATGGATGGCAGAAATGAACAGAGCATTGCCATAAAATTTTGTTTCAAAGCTGGTCTGTCTGTGACAGAAACACTAGTACTGGCGCAAAAGGCTTATGGGAATGAGGCTCTGAACCGATCATACGTTTTTAGGTGGTATTCTCCATTTGGAGATAGAAGGGATCTGGTAGAAGATGATGAGAGAGGTGGCCATCCAAAATTGACTCAAACTGAGGTAAACGTTACTGCTGTCACTGATTTGGTTAAAAATGACCGTCGAATCGCATAAAGAATGATAGCAGAATCTTTGAACATCCCCAAGACTGTAGTTCTTCGGATTCTGAAAGAGGATTTGGGAAAGGTAAAGTTGTATGCATGTTTTGTTCCACACTCCTTGACACCTGAGTAAAGGGAAGATCGAGTCACATCTTGGCAAGACATTATCGTGATGGCCGATGGAAACAACAATTTTTTTAACGAAAGTATTATGGGAGATGAGGCCTGGTGTTTTGCCCATGACCCCAAAACAAAGCGACAGGGTTCTGAATGGGTTGGTGAGACATCCCCTCGGCCAAAGAAACTGAAATTCCAAAGATCCCGCATCAAGATCATGTTGATAATTTTTTTTGACTCTCAAGGCATAGTGCACAAAGAATTCATACCAGAGGGATGAAAAGTAAATGCAGAATTTTATAAAGGAGTAATGGATCGCCTCCTGAAGTGCATTGATCGGGTCTGTCCAGCTGTGTTCTGCTGTCGAGAATTTTTCTTGTTGCACGATAATGCCCTCGCCCACAAAGCTGCAAGTGTTTGCCAATTTTTGACCCAAAAAAATGTTGCAA
>Ga0136643_10003329_pt1 | contig 21595 bp, 14 predicted proteins | sample TergutLab28metaG_FD_96883 | JGI IMG/M metagenome (GOLD analysis project Ga0136643, IMG submission 96883) | Labiotermes labralis P1 segment gut microbial communities from Petit-Saut dam, French Guiana - Lab288 P1 (version 3) (version 3) | ecosystem: Host-associated > Arthropoda: Insects >...
TAACTATCCGAGGTAAAACTCGGTGTGTTTTGCTATATTTTGACAGTTCAAAACGTTGTGTATGTCCTCTGTATAAATTTCTATACGCTTTCAAAGTTGTAAAGCTCTTTTTGAAACACCCTGCATTCTATCTGTGAATACTTACGCAAGGATTATTAAAACTGAAGGCAAGTCGACGCTGCCCCGCTGGATACTTCTCTTACCGACTGACATGCTACTAGTGCAAGACTAAGTGACAACTGTTATCAGTAACAAGCCCATATGTAACCTTCATTGCTGCAAATAAATGGGGACAATTCCATGTTCAGCTTCCCCCTCCTTTACCTACACGGGGTTACCAACCCACCCCTTCCGCCTCGTAAAAAGCATAGACATTCTTAGCACTATGTTAATTACCTCCGGGTGGCCGTAAACTATGGTAACTTGCCATAGATAACAGCGCTATCCTAGTGATTTATAAAATATACAAAGTTACATTTTTTATACAGCCTCTCTTATGAAAGTGAATATGATGGATCGCTCTCATATTGTCTCCTTGTTGCGTAGTGCATTGGGCTTTGCGCATGCTTAGACGTTAACACTTCGCCCTAATTAATTCGTGATTAGCACATTGGTCGTTTCTGATACAGCAGCATTAGATAACGCTTGTGATTTGTCATGTTTAGACTGCAGCAATACACGTCGATGATAGTGACAACATACATCAAATAAACCTGCCCCAGCGCAGAAAATGATAAAGTGTTATTCCTCACTGCCCCCCCCCCCCCTGGAGCATGATTTGAAGTGGAAACCAAATCCTGACAGGGATGGAGAGGTGAGTGGGGGCTTGTGAATCTTCTGGCTTTCAGTCCAAGAATGAAAATATTGGCCAAGCCGTCATACTGATATTAGTAAGCCCACTGTTGCGATATTTATGACTCCCGTAGTGTTGTTGTGGAGGATTCAAATCTTTTGGGATGCGTCGCTGTGTTGTTGGGCGACTGGATCCCAAGGGGTGGAAAGATGCGCGGCAAAATTAATTAATATAATAGTATTTGATTTTCTGCGCAAAACACAATTTAAGTTATAAAAACAAATAAAAGGAAACTCAATAAATAGGTTAACTGTGACTTTAAGTTCGTACGTAATTCATGTCGGGGTGGCCATTGTTATTGCTCTCCCCTGGCGTCAGAAAAAGCTAGTTGTGCATATTTACCTTTAGTTGACGGCGTCCGCTTCCTCTCTCTCTTTCTTTATCAATATGTGAGCCCAGTGCGAGACACGAATCGTATGCACCACCATACACGACCTTCACATTTGTTACTTGCCACCAGTAAAACTAAATTACGAAGGAAGACAATTATGGAACTGACCGTTCCTTCCAAACGATCCGGGTTATATCTTATTGAATGACATGCTAGGATATTGCGTAACTTGTATGTACCACGTGACACACTGCTGATAGTGTGAGCACTGGAATCATGTTAGAGGTGAATAATGCAGACGGTCATGAAGTTTTCAAACGAAAATTTGTGACACACAGTTGTTTGTAGGTAACGAAATACTTTAAAAAGATACCGAAGAAAATGACGTTCGATACTTGTTTTAAAAAAATCAGCCAGTACTACAACTTTTTTTAATATACTGTATAAGTGCGAAACAAGGGTTATGTTTGTAGCTGGGTATATTGCATAGTATTTAATTATTGGTACATGTTTCTATAATACATTGTATATTTCCATCCTCGCAGAATGTATGAACGTTGAGATACGTGTGCATCGTGTCTGTTTTCTAATAACCGCGAGTAACGCTCGATATGGAGTTCTTACAACGCTGTGCGGAAGATTCAAATTATGATGCCAGCTGTACCTAGTAGCAAATAGTTTTCGACGTCCGTAAACTTAGGGAACTATTTACCAGTCGACACAGCAACCAGCTCGGAAAACGAGTCTTTCTCAGTGACTTATGAACGTATTTTAACGCTGAAGCAGTTTTTATTCGTGATAAGGAATGTGCTCTTATCCCTCTGATCCACAGATTGCTGATGTCTTTTGTCCAAGCGTCTGGCCTGTGATCATCTGTGCTCTGATCCATGAAACAGACAGAGGAAGGATTGGGCATGGTATTGGCGTGAAGATTAAACAATTGCTAAATGTGTTGCTTTGCATCTGCATGTTATTAGATGACGAGACTTCGTGCCAGTTTATCGTGTTTAAAATTTTGTGAGTTTTTTTAGTATCATTATATTGCCCGAGTAAAATTTTTCAATTTTAATATAACTACGGCTCCCTCACAATGGTGAAGAAGATACGTTTTGGGCTTAAGTTGCCACTGAACCAGCCGTTGTTAAGAATTTCACGCTGAAAGAAATAATACATTTTCCACACCGAAGGGTAACATTTCATGCTACGTTTTGATCCCTTTTTATAGGCTTTCCATTTAAAGTGAGTGGGCTTCTGCGAACGATGTGTGATGCAGCAGTTCCCATGAGCAATGAAGGAGACAGCAAGAAAAGACCATTGCAGGACGATTGTGATAATACAGAATCAAAGAAAAAGTGCACAGAATCAGACAGGGTGAAAAGGAGAAAATTTGCTTTGTTGTTGGCCTATTCAGGGCAAGGATATTTAGGAATGCAGAGGTTAGTTTTTTTCACCATGATGCGGTTAATGGGTGTTAAAAGAGTTGTGACGCAGAGGGTAAGGTGTCATGTCTTCAAGCAGACTGCTAGCATACGTAAATAATACATAAGTATTATGCAAATGGTTGTAGGTTTCAAGGTAGTATGAAATTACAAGTTGGTTGAGTGTTGTGGAGGAAGTGATTCCAAGCTCTTATTGTAGCTGTTCCATGGAAGTGCCCTGGATAACACCACATGATCACTGCAAAGATGATGCATGCCTTATGGCTTATTTGTATTTATGTGACTCCCAGGCATTGACTGATTGGTATTTATTTATTTGGACAACATTTCTGTATATACATTGGTTGGAACTGGTGTAGAATAGTGCTGTCACACAAGTGTGCATAGATTACAGTCGCACAAAATTGTGGGATACTTGTGAATTCATGTGTGGGAGAGGATTTAATCATGGTCTATTTGAAATTAGTATAACAGCATTTGTCACAATGAACTGAGGAAAATCATGGAAAGATTTATTTATGGTGTATTGGAGGTATTGAGGGAGTGTACAGGGCTAATTTTGCATGACAGATTTAGGTACTATATGGAAAGGAGTTGTCATTCACTCACCGTTTTGTATTAACACTTATGTTAGAAAGCATTGTTATAAAGATGTGAATGGGCAGTTTTTTTAAGGTGCACTTCAAGGCTACATAAAAGGCCTTTCTTGTTCAGTTAAATAACTTCAAACTGCTCAGTGAAGACTATTGAATTCTATAAATGCTATTAATGCTGTCATTTAGGAATCCTGGCATGAAGACAATAGAAGAAGAACTATTAACTGCATTACTAAAAGCAAATTTTATTACGGAGGAAGCTTTCAATACACCACAAATGATCCAGTTTCAGCGAGCAGCTCGCACCGACAAAGGTGTTTCTGCTGTACGGCAAGTAGTCTCCATAAAATTGCGTGAGTATACTGAATATATCAGTTACAGTTTTCTTGTTACAAAGCGTTCTCAGTTATTGTTGCTAGAAAACATCCTTTGTCTTCTTTATTATTCTTGCAGCTGAAGATGTGAAGGTGGAAATGATCAATGCTCACTTACCAGCACAAATTCATGTACTGGCAGTTAAACGTGCAACAAAAGGATTCAACAGCAAAAGTTCATGTGATGCTCGAACATACTCATACATGTTGCCGACATTTGCATTTGCACCATCAAATGTGGAACCCACTGAATCTTACCGTATCACATCAGAAGTAATCAACAATGTTGGGTCTATACTGAAGAATTTTGAGGGGACTCACAATTTTCACAATTTTACTGCACGGAAGTATGTGTTACACAAATGTGAATAAAGTAATCTTCCATATAATTGATTTTATAATTTTATAAACAGGTGTAATTATTAGTAAACCAAAATTCTTCTTGCAGGAAACCACTTGATCCAAGTGCCAGCCGCTATATCATGAACTTTGAAATGGAAGATCCTTTCATAAGTAGAGGTCTTGAATTTTCTGTGCTTAGAGTCAAAGGACAAAGTTTTATGCTACATCAGATCCGGAAAATGGTGGGTTTGACCATTGCAGTGGCTAGAGGGCATACGCCGCTTGATACTTTGCACAGAGCATGGAAGACAGAGCGGTTAGATCTTCCTGTTGCTCCAGGACTTGGATTGGTTCTAGAGGAGGTAAATCTATTTATAGGAAACTGTGACAGTGATACCAGAACCTTTGTCAGCTCTGATACTGAAGTCTGCCATTGAAATAATCGAGCTAGTTTCATCCATTTCACATTCTCACATCCACTTTCCAGAAAAACTACTGAATGTTGTGTGCCAAAATTCTGTATGCATTAGAGAGATCTATGCTGTTCTAGGATCTAATGCTGCATAGAATGGTATTTCTGTACTGGCGTTTCAGGTGAACCTGTCAATCCCTTGAAGATGGCACCAGTAGTTCACAGCAGAAACCTGCAGTTGCACTGTATGCATTTATTTTACCATCTCACCTGCATGCCCAGTAGTATGTAGGCTGCTGGATTTCACTGTCATAACTGTGGTAGGTGATCTGCAAAGGTCCTCCTTATTGAATAGCAGTATGCTAATACAGATATGTCATCAGCAGATCCTAGCAACAGTTATATGTTTCAGTATGGCTCCCTAAATATAATGCACATTCTGTGTGGGGGTTTCTTTTTTTAGGTGGATTTGCATAATTGCAAAGAACTTCTCTTAGATTTGTTGCGTTGTCCCAGATTGACTCCCATCGCATGGGTTTCCATGAAATTTGATATGGAGGACTTCTATGAAAATATTTTGAGAAAGTAAAAATTTGGTTAAAATTGGACAAAAATACAGGATGCTCTTTATGTAGACCTAAGTACATTTTAGTGTTGCTGGTGTCGTCTGCCATAAAAACATTTTTATGCAACACTTAATATTGTATTGTTGACAGTGAAATGTACCTCATCATTACACACATTGCATTGTTGTATTTCCATTGCAACAGTGGTCACATGAATGTGCTGCATTGTTATGTCATATGTACACTGCCTATCTTAGCAGTTAGTTGCCACTGTCTTGCTGCAGAGGCCTGGGCGCAGTCCCACCCAGCTTTATTTGGGATTTATGGTTTGTAAAGTGGCACTGGGACATTTTTGTCCAAGTACCTCAGTTTCTTCATCATTTTACCTGTGTTCCATGCTCCATTCATTCATGCATTCTTTTGTCCTTTTAGCTCTATAATTGTGCCGGTTGATGTCATTAACCTTTTCGCGCCGGAATTATTTTTTTTAATTTAGCACACCCTGTATATAAAATGTGAATAATACAGGAACCAAATATGTTATAATTATGAAACAAACTGCATTTTGAAGAGAAAAAAAACGGAGAGTATATACCATGTTTAAAATATTCGGTACCTATATTTGTTGAATAAATATATAAAATGGAACTTTAGAGGTTAGCGGTGCGTTACGACCACTATAGTTGACATTAGGCGTCTAAAGGTTAAGTATCACGTTTAAGGAAATGAAAGTGGCTGCAATCCGATTCCATTCATGTAACAGCAAAGTTACGTCTTTTGCGAGTCTTCATAATATGAGATACTGTATTAACACTATTCTGTTGCCACTAGTTTTTGATTCACACTGCATGATAAATATTTAATTCATCCTTTGTGATGAACAGTATCAGATTTTCAGCGCATCAAGTTAGTGGGCACAATAACTTGCTACTAGACCTTGTAATTTAGATCACTTGTATTCATTCTTTTCATAATGCAAGATTCCTTTTGTCAGAGGTTATGTCTTCTCCATAGACAGGAGAATAGTATACATGTCTTACTGAAATGGACTATAGGGGATGTGAACTGGATCAGACTTGTTCATAATATGATCATAATTTGGATTCTTTGTTCCCATTAACAAACAGTAATGAACATACAGATTCCTTAATGACATCATTTGTTTTAGCAACTGAGTTAATGTTTACAGTCTCTATCAGCATCAATAAATGCACAATTCTATATTATGTATTCTGCTATTAATTTGATTCTACATGTTTTGACACAGTTGCCATCCTCAGGGGTCTTACACCAATTTGCTAACATGTTCAGCACTAAAATCGTTATACAATAATCCTATGAATCAAATGTGGAAGATTTAGTTAACATATATAGTATTTAAAATGTTATTATAAAGTGATAGTATAATTTGTTGTTGTTTACATATTGTCTTCTTTTCAGTCGGTTCCTTGTTCTACAAACATTTGTTGCTTTCTGATCCGAATTGGATCCTGTCCTGTGACTGTGAACAGTTTTCTTTAGTTATAAATCAACTTTCTTGACATAATAGATAGTAATGTACATATTTGTACTTACGGTTACAGGACAGGGCCCAGTTTGGATCAGAAAGCAATAAATGTTTGTAGAACAAGAAACGAATTGAAAGGAAACAATGTGTAATCAACAACAAATTATACTATCACATTATAATTACATTCTAAATACTGTATATGGTAACTGAAACCTCCTCATTGGATTTGTACGATTATTGTAAATCGATTTTATTGCTGTGCATTTTAAGAACATGTGTAAGTTCCCTGAGGAGAGCAGCTGTGTTGAAACATGTAGGAGCAAATTAATAGTAAAATACGTAATATATAGAGTTATGCATTTGCTGGTGCTGATAGAGTTTGTAAATCATTTCACAATGCACGGAAGGAACAATATGAAAGTGAGTGAATGTTTTTTACCGGGATCAACCAGGACCAACACGTGGGATGTACATATATAATTGTTGACTGTAAATCTGTGTGTGTTGGTTTTTGTTTACTGATGCATTGTTGAAGTGCTGTGTGTTTGGTATTGTTGGAGAAGCCAAGAAAAAGAGATTTTTAATTTTTTTTCTCTCCCTCTTAGGTACATTATGAATACTATAACCAGCGTTACGGAAAAGATGGATATCACGAACCACTGGTATGGTGTGAAGTAGAGAGTGAAGTGAAAGCATTCAAAGAGAATTTTATCTACCCGACAATAATTCAGTCAGAAATTGAAGAGAAGTCGTATCCTTTTCTTTTGGTTAACTGATTATGCAGCTCCAAAGTAGCAGTAGGCAAAGAGTTTATCTTTTGACTGGTGTAGGATATTAGGACTAAAAACGATGGGAATTTCTTGACATTTATTTTCATGTAATATTGTTGAAGGTTTTAAGAAGTGTCATCCCCGTTGTGTTAAAACATAAGAAAACAATTATGCATGGACATGACCATCATAACACAACTATATTGTCAATTATCTACATATTAAACCTTCTGCACACATGCTGTCCCAACTCTTTTGCAAACAAGATCTCGTCCCCCTCTACTTACAACAACACTGATGGTTATACTGTATCATATTATATATTGTGTAGTTTTCTCCGATAATTGTATCCAACATGATGGCCAAAAATAGCGTGGGCCGAAACATGTAGTTGACATGTTATGTATAATTGAAAATATAGTTGTGTTATGATGGTCATGTCCATGCATAATTGTTTTCTTATTGTTGAAGGTTTTACATTTTTATGCAAACTTTAACCAGAAGAATATATCTCCCATGTCCCCTGATGAAATTTCATGCAGTAGACACTAAAATTTGGTAATAATATCACATAGAGCCCTATTACCTGTTATGAATGTTATGTGAAGATTATCTTCTGTTTCACTTATCATAGTTTTTACATTTTACATAATTTTAAAATTTAAACTTTTACATTATCCATCTTCATCTCTTCTACTTTGTCACTTTATTTTGTGGGACTTCCTGTACCTCTCAAGATTGTTCAACAGAACCTCTGAAGCTGGCATTTGGTAGGGTAGCCATGAAGCTATGATATACACTACAATTGATGCTATAGTCAGTTGTAATTTTATATGTACTGTATATGTCAGCCACATGTAGTTATGAAAGACAGCCATTTACTGTGAAGATTAAAACTGTACATGCCTTAACACTACAGAATGATGTCTTGGTTGGAGACACTTGAATTACATAGCTATGATATCCGTGAAGATAATTTGTCTCATGGATTGGCTGCACCAGGACAAGCTGCAGATGCGGTAGATGTATTGGATGATGGTAATGGACTGTCTACAGTGGCAAGTGCAACTCCAGTGGTGCAAGAGGGTCAGGATATAGTGTGTAACGGTAACTCAAACGAGCATCTTTCCGAAAAAGTACCATCTCCTTAGGTGTGTATCCTGGCCCACTTTGTGTTATGCCACTTTGTAAAAGTAGGCTGACTATTATTGGACTTCATTTCATTTTTGTATAATAAAGAAATTTTTATTACAACAATAAAATTGTTATTTGTATATATATATGTGTGTGTGTGTGTGTGTAAAACTTCTTTTGCAGTAGACATCACCTCTCACTTCTTGGTATTTATTCTGAAGACTTCTTGAATATTGCTTGCTTCACACAAAATCCACTTATTTTCTGAAGTATGCCACACATTCCCCTCTCTTGTGGCAGCATGTTTTGCATAAAGTTATCATTTTGTTGGAAAGTGAAATTCTTTTGATTAGACATACAAAAATTGTGAAATAACTGTTCAAATGCTCCGGTCTGAACCAAAAAGGGTGATGTTTATAAATCCTCAGAACTACTTAATCATTGATTGAATCTATAGGCTTTGTTTAATTCAGGTGTTCTGATTTGCCACTGGCTATGTACATATTACAAAGAAAAAGATTAATATTTATGATTGAATTTGTATGAAGGTCATGAGATATGTTTCAGTAAAACCTATTTGTTTATGTCTCTTATTGATTTTCACTGTTCTTGGTGACAATGTAAAACTTCACTATGGGGGAAAATGTAAGGCAAGCATTCATACACAATAAGCCTGTTATTTCCTATGTAAGAAGTAAAACAAAATGTTTGCAGAGCAAATCCAGATACAAGAGAACATTCAAACTTTTGATATATGACATTACACAAAAATTAAGATAAATTTACAGATGCATTTGTTGCAATGCAGCATCCACTCTTTTGACAAGCTCAGGAAAGCTTGGGTCCAAGATGCACAATTGCACTGTCTTTTCCAGTGGAAAGTCTGGTGGAAGTGGTTCAGGAGACAAGCAACCTGCATTGAAATTCGTAACATCAGTTAACACAGTAAGACATTTCTTTGCTGGGAAACTAAAAAACACTAGATAAGTTCCTCTTTACAGTATCCTCTGTTGTTTTCATTATGGCGAAACATGCTTTCTTATTCATGGCAGTGGCGCAGAAATTTCAAGTGACTAAATTTTATATGGTGGCGGGTAACATCTGTAGATCGTCATTACAGAATTTGTTTTGTGTCGTCTTCTGGCATCTAGAATTTTGAGGTGGCTCCTAGATTTTTGGAAAATTTGTGCACCCCAGATCTAGGGGTTTTTCTTGTAATTTGAGCATCTAACACTGTAGTGCTGAATGGTAGAATGACTGAAGAAAAATAAGGAATTAGAATGAAGGAGGCATGGGCTAATTGAAGTACTATTTTCTTCCAAAGTTTGAGGAAAGTGACGGAAAAGCAGAAGCGTCTTGCCTGAAATATGAACCACACACCTCTTGAATGCCAATTGGTTCCGCATGCGCCAGCTTGCCTGGTGAAAGGAAAAGAAAGCCAAGTCTTTTGTTCCCTCATAATGCATTTTAAGTATGAGCTGTAATTTGTAGGAACTGGAAGGATGCAGTCATTACAAAATTTCTCCAGTTATGAGGATTTCAAGTAAAAATTACAGTAGCAAGAACCTTAATCTGACTGGGGTGGGTATTTAAATTTTAGCCCATGGTTTATGAAAAGGGTATTATTGGAACAGAAGAAGATAAAATTAAATTAAAAGCATTTTGTGAAAAATAAAACATTATGCAGCATGTCCTAAAAATGCAGTGAATTTCCTTGTTGCATAAATATATCTAATGAACGTGTTGGGGGGGGGTTTTTTTTATGCATACACAGTTCTTTAAAGGTAAGTCTAAACCGAAACTGTTCAGTGTGGAAATTAAAATAATAAAAAATACACAACAAAGGAGGCTGCTTGAATGTGTTTTGTTTCCTATTCCTTTTAATTTGTTCTGTTCTTTGCTTTCTGAAGTTTAGTGATGGTGGCACATTCATTTCAGAAATAAGAAATAAATGTGGTCAGCAATTGACCAAATACATGCACCTATGTTTCACATTTTGTCCTGATTTAACTGTATGTATTAAATCTAAACCTGTCTGAGAAAATGGAATATTTCAGCTGCAATTACATTGAAATCTGCAACTTTTATAAGAGTAATTTTTCAGTATGATGAGTTTTTGTAGAATGCAAGAAAAAGTAATTCCTACTTGTGAAGTTGTGCTAATAGCCTTGCAACAATAGACTGTGTTACCAGTCTTAACATAATGACGGAGAATGGGTTTGGAATATATGTTCCCCTCTTATAATGTACCTTCCACTGTTCCTTGCAACTGAAAGTTTTGGAAGACATTTCATACCTGCAAGAGTGTTTTCACGTGAAGCTTCTGCCTTCATGAAGTGTCTGTACCAGTCAGAGATTGTTACATGCTCTGTGGAGCTGGACTCTGAAACATATTGTACTTCCATTTTGTATTTTTCTTGTTAAACCATATTTTCTATAACACAACATATTTTGCAATAAGGAAGTTTCATTACAGTATGGGAAGACACTAATAATTGAGAAGTTATGTCATGCTTATATTTACATAGTTGTTTAGCAGCTGTATCTAAAGTACATGTTTGTCACTGCATATAATTTCATCTGCTTTTATTATATTTGAGATGTTATATTGGCCAATACCTGTTGGATCATATATTGATATGTACTGAGACAGCATGGTTACACAATCCCTGCAGTTGGATAGTGCAGAATTAAAATCTGTTGCAGTAAATTTCACTCGAAACCGCCGAGAAGTTGTCTGTAAATGAAATTGCCCAAGGATTTTGTGAGTTAATAATATTTCTTAGGTTACTTTACAGTGGTGTGTAACTTGCTGAGTTTATGTTTCTTACTTAAAATTAAGTAACTTTGTCAGTAATGTAGTTTAAAAGGTATAGGTACAGCAATCCCACTACAGGCCTGGACAGGTCCTGAGGGTTTCAAGAGGTTGAGGCTTCCAGAATTCAAGACAATTGGCACATGAATGTGGTAAGGTTGTCAGCCCTACGCACCGGCCACCTATACCCCCCAGGAAATACTCCTGGTACTCATTTCTGTTAGAGGCTGAGTCAACCTCAGGGCCATAGTGCGGCCAGAAGGATTATGTCGATGAAAAATTCCGATGACACCATCGGGAATCAAAATGTTATGTGAATGGGAAAAGAACTGTAAGGTATGAAGTAGTACAGATGTGAAAGGGAATAGTACTGTCGTATTCTGCTCTTTTGTTACATCACTTACTTCATGGGACTGACGAAAAGTATACAAAACCAAAGTGTAGCCGGCATGTGGGCTGAGGTCAGACTAGGATATTTTGAAGAGTGTACACAGTGTCTGTTAATGGTCTTCATGAATTTTATCCGCTGTGTCACAAGTGTGAAGTATGCTATATGTCTCGCACTGTTCACACTACCAGTATTGTTGTTACACTTACAACTTTTATACCATATATGGTATAAGTCTCTTTACTTATCATAATGAATAGAACATCACCCCATTTAGTACTGAAGATGTAAATTGTGTCTGCTGACAGGATATACCTATGTGTATAGTGTAGACTAGTCGTGACCTTGTAGGTACTGCTGTTCAGCACTGCCTTAATAAACACCATACAGCTGTGTTATATATGGTATAAAAGACGTACAACATTTATTGTTCACGCAGTGTGAGCAAACTGCACAACATCGTGCAGAAGTATATATTCCAAAATTACGTGCGAGTTAATAAAGCATGAAAATCACAGGAATAAATGTTTTTTGATTTTTTAAATTTTTGTAGAGGACAGCCCATTGTGTTAAAAAGAGTATTTAAAACGATAATAAGTTAATTTTTCAGTCAAACACAACAATATTGTGTTATTTAACTTATTGGCTACAAGTTTTGGTCATTAGACCGTCATCAGGCCATCTTTACAAGAAGTTTCAAAACAGGTTTCATGTAGTGCTCATCAAAATCAATATCATATGGGATCCCATAAGACTTACACAAGTGTTAAAATTTTTGTTGAAACCTTAGCTATATTGGCTGTGATATAATAAGAGTTGTGTGAAAGTCTAAAAGGAAATTTAACATTGATACACAATAACATATCACTTAGGTTTGACTGTGATAAAATTAAAACTAAATTAAAAGTAACTTTCTTGCCTGATGTTTGATAACAATTACAAGAACTGCGTCCTTCCAGACTCCTCGCAGTTGACTAGTACCTGCAGCAAGCCCCACAGATTCGTACACAGTTCCATTTTGAACCACCAGTAATTGCATATTCTGCAATTAAAATGGTGTACTGATTACTCCTTAGCAATAATATTAGTGTAGGTTATCTGTGTTGTTTGTAGAGACAAAAAAGTCGGGAAACTCATTAGAAAGGTCTCATATGTACCCCTGTGTCCTCACAGATAGCCTATAAAATTGCATCATATGTCCATCTGTCTTTACACATGAAACAATTTAAGAATGGTTAAAGTGATCTTAAATGCATATCATATTGTAGGATTTTATAAAAAATTATTGATCTGTTTCAACCTTTATTTAAGTGGGACAGTTTTAATGAGCACATTGCATGAAGATCTACTTGTATTTCTGTGTGCAACTCAAGCATAGCTTGCTCATTATTTATCAGAGTGAAAAATATTTTACACATAAGTTGTAGAGAAGAATGGAATGCACATTTAGTATCCAGCACACACTTCTGTAAGTCGTACAGTTTTTGAGATTGTTAAATATGAGTGAACAAATATCCCAGAATTGTTATGCAAGGTCATGACCAGGTTTTCTTTGGACTAGGAGCAAGCCAAGAAGTCTAAGAAACATACAGTTTTTCACAATCCGGGTAATGTGATCCATACAGAGTAGTCTGTACCTTCTGTTAAGCACAAAAGTCAAACTTTGTGGCACCTCATGACATTCCAAATGAATTGACCACCAGCCATTCGCAGTGATATGCGTGATCAGGAATGGCCACTCATTGTATTCAGATATTTGCTGAAGATGAGTACATTATGTGACAGCCATTGTAACAATTAGCCTTAACTAAGAATAATTATTCTCGAAAATATTATTTGCTACAAAATTTCTAGCCATTTTTTAATCTGGCACCAGGGATTTTTCTGGGCTGTGTTACACTATGGGTATATTTAATGATTATGTTCAGCAACAAGCAGGTCTCCAAAAATACACTAAGATTACTGAAATCTCTTATTTATTTATAATTCACATAATTTCATCCATATGTGTTTGTCATGTAAAAATTGGACATAATTAAAATGTATTTGTTAATTTCTTGCCTGAAGTCGTAAGTTTTATGCTGTGTATAAGAGACAATTAGTAGTTAGTGTTTGTGAATTGAAAATACGGAGGAAGTAAAAGTGTTTGGGCCAGTGTTATGCTGTGAGTAATTCTGTAAGTTGTTCTGAATTCCTTTTCCTTTAATTCTTTAAATTTTTTCATGAGAATGTAACTTTTTTCAATTTGGTCTATATCACTGATATTTATTGGCTGAAGATCAGCGATGTGGCATATTGTCAGTTTGTTCAGAATGACGTAATCAGAAAATGCCCTGCACACAGTAAAATAGTGTTTTACTCTGGCACTACTGTTGCAGTACAGATAGTGCAGCTGTATGTTTGACTTAGTCAACACTGTCAGATACTAGTACAGTACAGTTCGCTGGATGAGTAGCTAGAAAAGACGACATTACACCACAGATTGAAGATGGTGTGCCAGGTGGTGAATCTATGCACACAGACCCAGAAGGACATCAAGACCCATTTTTCTGGACTATAAATCTCGTAATGATGCCCTTTTCAAACAGTTCAAAAGTTGCATAGCAAGATAAAGAACAAACATTAGGACAAACTCACAACAATGACTGTTCACATATGGCTTGCAGAATTCAGGACCAACTAATGCCATGCAATTTTCACATTTGTGTATAATTAAATGAGGTGCTGAAATCCAATACATTTATGTAGGGTGACAATGTGCTGGAGACTGTGACTCTTTAAGGAGCAGTACAAGAAATTCCTCGCAGATGGGATACTCTCTCTAATGCATCAGTGGCACTCCAGTCTGATTTTTTTTTAATGCATTGCCTACACTGATGAGTGTCCACAATTGGGTTTCTATTGTTATGTGTCTCCTGTATGTGCTAAAATCTTAATGAATTGATAACATGACTGCAGTATCAGTCTTATGAAATGTTCAACATGGGTTTGAAATTGCAAGCCTTGATCTTAGTTCAGCATCTTCATAACATGCCAGCTGACACAGACATGAAGAGACTTCATCTTGCACACATATTCTACACTTGAATATGAGAATGCATTAATTGAATAAATATGACCCATTTGTAGAAGCTATCAATTCAAATAAACTTTGTCACATCATCTTGTACGAACATTATGCAGTGTCTCTGCAGTAATATTCAATGTTTTTTGAACAGTAACCCCACATTTATAGTTCCATAAACCCTTAACCCCATGTGTAAGGTAATTTAAGTTCTTCAAAGGAAGTTGTTAGATTAAGTATGTGTATATATTTATAAAAAAAAAAAATAGAAAATCACAGAAGTGCAATTATATTACCAGGCATTGTGACATATGTGTACATTGTACTTGTGCAAACATGTCTGAGACATCAACCCTCTTTCATATCATACTTTCCTTCAGGCCTTTGTAAAGTGGATGGTATTGAAATAATAAAATTAATTAATTCTTTAAGTTACATCCTCATAAAACTATGTAAGGCATGTGACTACATGCTTAATCATGTACCTCCGTCATTATTAGAATTCATGACTAGCAACAAGGCACTGTAACCTCTTCAAAGACATACAAAATTTAGTGCACTGCAGGACACAGACACTAAATGATTTTTACTGTCTTTAAAGTCAGGCTGTAGAAGGAAAAGGATCTTGTATCTTTCATAGTGTTTGTGATACACTTATAATACCAGCTAGACCTCTTCATGCATTTTACATTTTTGTTGCAGCAGACGTGATAGTCTCTACGTGTTATGCTGTCACCTAGTAACAACACTACAGAAGAATTCAGTAATTTTTGTATAAAACCATATGTGGTCTCATATAAACTACTAAGCAGACAGGACAGAAGGAAGTGGTGAAGACATGTGAATTTTATATTACAGCTAGAAATGATAAAAATTCATAACTGAAATGCAGAACTGTTAACATTTCCATTACCATGGGCACCCAGAACTTATTGAATGATTCTCTATGAAGATATTGAAATTTTTGACTAGGAATCAAAACACATAGTGTGGTATGTAACATTCATCACCTTATCATATTGATTATTACCTCAACCAAGAGTCTAAGATGGCTGTCCTCACCGTCTATCTGATGCCAGCATTTTCCATCCCAACGAGCATACTTCTCCAGTGGCCACATGTTGCCTGTTTCATTACAAACAGTAAATGTAAGGTATAATAACTGTTCTTTATTAACTTACTTGCTAACTTCAACCTAATGGGCAATTATGAAGTCAGCATGCATGTAAAAGAGAGATAGGGGCAAAGTTCAGTTCAGTTCAAATCTGGGCAAATTCATCCTGTTGTGTTAGTCAACCACTAGCAATACAGCCTGAACAAACACAACACATGAACTTCATACGTTCGTTTTTATTTTATACTATATGTTTCGGTCACGCATATGACCATCATCAGGTTGAATAATACAGATGTAGAAGGAAAAGTGCTAAAGCAGAGGCTTCTTCTGTAATTGCAAAGTGCTACCACCAGACCTTTGTCTTTCTGATGGATTAGACATATTGCTAACCTTATACCCCGTATTTCTATTTGCTGTTGCACATGCCTTAATGTCATATACTTCTACCAGGAATAGTGTGGTAACTGTCCAAGACAACTGCTAAGCTTCATTTTTTGTGCCATGTCCATCTGTCCATCATCAGCAACTTTTTTTTTTTGAACCATTCAGTGTACCAGACAAGTTCCCGTTTCTATAAGGTTGAAACCTGACATACATAGCAGAAAATAATGGGACAACCACATGAAGGCTTCTATACAAAAACCTGGCCTGAGTCAGGAGGTTAATACTACAGGGAGGTTCAGGCTTGATTACAACCAGATCCCCAGACTCAGTGTTGGGATATTTCTTTGTCATATTTTGATGTGATTACACCGTATATTTAAAAACGACAACAAACTTCCAGGGTCAAGTATTTGTATCCTTTTAGAACAAAACAATACCAGTAACATGGTTCCTACAATTTCATATAGTGGTACAAGAATTGTGAGTGAATGTGTTGTGTCACTGGGTGAGATGTACAGTAGATGGTATGGGGTTGTGAGCTATAATTGCGTGGGACGATACAAACTCTTGAGCTGCATCTAGTTCTGTAGAAACATCGCTGCACAATTTACCTGTATGACAATATGATGAATGATACGAAAACAACACAAATGAGGAGTATTTTTTAAATGGAGATATATAAACTGTTTGGTGAGATTACATAATAAATATGTGCTTTACAGTCATTACGCGAAGATATTATACATACCTGGTCAATAACTTAATTTGTATGAAATTTTCAGTCCCCAGAAACAGTTTTAGTTATTCATAGCGAGCGCCAAGAAATACCGTTTTAAAAGTACAATGGTTATGACAGTAGATTGCGCAGTTGCTCGCATGGTCGATATCAGTCAACACGACGTGGGAGACTTGCACTTTCACTTATATATTCATAAAAATTACTCTGATGAAATTAGTTTGAAAATGTAAATATTTTGAAGTAAATTATTACAGTTTCTTCATCAATCTAAAAGTTCTCTTGGTGTACGTATTCAATTCTTTGGAGCCTCGACGAAAAGTTTTGTGTTATACACGGAGCCTGCTGCTATCTACTGACAGATATACGTAATGTTAACGGAGTTGCGTCGAGTATGCCTTATGACCTATGTTACTTGTCATATGTTCTGTGCTAGTCATCAAGGTTGGCAGACATTGCAGCTAAATATTAAGTACGGCGCGAAAATGAATGAGGTTATGTAGTTTGTGATCTAAATTTCTTGGAATGTGTGACATGCGATTGATTGAGATGGTTGATACCGACTGTGACTTGGTAACGTTATTATTAAAGAGTAAAGGGAAGATATGGGAAGACAAAAAACGTCTAGGCCTGCTAGGAGAAAAAAACGTAAGTGCTTTCCAGACCTCGCTGACGTCGTTCTAAAATGAATGCAATTTTGAAGCTGAGTATTTGTATACAAAATGAACGAAATCGTGAACGTACACAATACAATTTACATTACAGTTTGTTCTGATATCTGCATTCGTACTTCACAAGTGTATTAATTGCATATTTGTTAATACTCGTATGGTATATTGTGGCTTTAGTTACTTCCAGTGGTGGTGTGACATCTTACAGTAATGTAAGAAATATGAATATGTAGATTGTTACACACAACGCCGTCAGACAGAAGTGCAAGAGGCTAAATTAAGCAATTTAACGTCGTAAGGCCGTCTTCAGCTGTGGCTAATTATGGATTGGCCCAAGACAGTTGTCTTCAGTTAAACCAGGTACTTAAAGAAAAAAAGAAACTTGCAAAAGGAGACCACTTCTGTAAGTGGAAGGTGTCAGTTAATTGAGACTTTTCCATCCAAACTTCCCATAGAAATTGCACATTGAGAATGTTTTAGTCCTTCATGGGTTATACTTTAATAGTTTTGTGTCATGGTAACACAGCGGACTGGTAATGCCTAATTTATAGGTGTTCTGAATTGTTAATGTTGCTGTGACTGAGTATAAAGTAAACTGAAAGAACTTTCATGGGATTTGTAGCATACCAGTGTCTTGTGAGTACTGACGTTCACGAAAGTGTTACTGAAGATCCAGTCAAGCCTTCTGGCATGTGATGCTGTGTTATTGGGTGAGTAGTTCCCAGTGGCGCAGAATCACGTATCGAAGTACTTGAATTTGTATCAGTGCTATTTCTGTAGTTCACTGAGAAATGTATATACATGTTTGTGTTCTCTTCAACGCTAGAATTTGCCTGGAATTTTTAGTTATCATTGAGAATGTTCACTTCCAGTTTATGAAATCTTTTATTTTTGGAGGTTCTATAAGTTGAGGAGAGCCTAACAAATTGTTAGCTGTTGTAGTTCTTTTTCCAGTCTACCAAGTGTTACTGTTTATGTTCTTTTTATAAACTTACTTAGGTTTAATCATTATTGTATCATTGAATTATGTTATGTTGGTGATGAGTTTTGACACTTTCTGTACCTCTGCTGGCTCATTAGGGCATGGTAAATCTTTAAGTCCTTATTTTTCAAGTTTGAGGTAGTCTAGTGAATGCCCCCCCCCCTTTTTTTTTTTAGTTGCATAACAATCCTTTCTTAGAGCTATGTTCCTTATTTAATCTCAAACTATTGTGACCATATGAGTGGAGGTTTATGAGTTTTAGGTTCCCAAATAAATTAACTGGACAGGTATTGTAGTATTTTTAAAACAGTATTTAGTCAAGGAATCTGAGAATAATTCTTGTTAAAATTATTGTTTGCTTAATATCCATTTGAATCTATGTGTGAGACTCCAGAATTTTTAGACCTTTTGTGCAAAGATTAGCAAGTCAACACTGTTTCTGTCCTTATATTTATCATATACATTTTTAAGTCATGCTTAGCTGCTGTATATCATTTTACAAATAATAACACTGTTGTTTTTTTAAATTGTTTTTGATAGTGTTGATTGATTTATAGCTGATAAGCAATTCTACTAATTAACTACTGAGAGTGAAGGTATTCTTACTGACAAGGTCTATGCCAAAAACAACTATTTATAATTACTTTCTGGGGTTGAAGTGGCTGGAGCATTAAGCTATTGCATAATATAAATGAACAAATGCACCTTTGTTAAACTAATATTTGAATTGTCTTCTACATGTTTCGAACCCAGGGGTTTATCTTCAGGAAGACAGTTTTACGTACAGGTATGGTATAATTTGTTTACATGCCAACGGTGTAAGCAGTCTTGTAGGTGGAAGAGCGCGTTCAGTATTTGGTTTATACGTAAGTGTATAGCTGATTATACTGTACTGAGGCATTGGCAGTTGGGATCATTTATCTTGAATTATGTATACTTTGGGGTTAGTTGTTTTTACCTACATGCTTATACCATTGGCACATTAGCAAATTTTACCATACCTCTATGTAGAACCTTCTTCTTGAAGATGAACACTTGGGTTTGAAACATGTAGAAGACATCATAAATATTAAAATACTGCTTTAACAATTGTGCATTTTGTGGTTCATATTGTATGATTATATTACACTGCATGGTACAAAGAACATAAAATACATTAAGCTCTTATACCCTGCTCTTCTTCTTCTTCTCCTCCTCCTCCTCCTCCTCCTCCTTCTTTTCCTTCTCCTCCTCCTCCTCCTTCTTTGCCTTCTCCTCCTCCTCCTCCTCCCTCTTCTCCTTCTCCTCCTCCTTCTCCTTCCTCCTCTCCTCCTCCTCATCCCTCTTATCCTTCTCCTCCTCCTCCTCCTCCTTCTGCTCCTCCTTCTTCTTCTTCTCCTTCTCCTTATTCTTCTTCTTCTCTTCTTCCTCCTCCTCCTCCTCCACTTTATTTTTCCTCTTACTCTGCATTTCCTCTGCCATCTCCCTTTCTCATTCTTCTTTCTCCTCTTCCTTCTTTTCCTCCTTCTCCTTTCCTTCTCTTGGTTCTCCTCTTCTACCTCTTCCTCCTTCTCATTCTCAGCTTCCTCTACCTCATTGGCATAACAGCCTGCATTAGGCCTCTTAATAGTTTGCTTCTCAATGTTTTTGTCATTTGCAAACCTTTTCCATCCTTATCTATTCAGCAGCAGTGGGGTCGTTCGTGATATCTTCCCATCTCAGCTGTGGTCTTCCCACAGGATGTCTTCCATGAAATTTTCCTTGCAGTACGTTTTTGTTATTCCAGTATTATCCATTCAGCTTTATGACCAGCCCATTGTAATCTTTTGAACTAAATATAAAATGGGGCTGTTGTGAATAATAAAATGACCTACTGGAATCCAATTAGCATGTGTTTTACCTTACCTAATCTGCCATCATTTCACTGACCTTATGTGAGGTTTCTCTTGAATCTTCTAAACCATTTCTTTTTCTAGGGATTGGGGTTATTAGCTCCACATAAAACTCTCCACCTTTTTCTGGGCTTGGGATGAGCTAGGAATCAACAACTGGGACTCTGGCAGATAACATCAAGTCTCTGATAGGCTCCGTGATATAGTAAATGTCAGTCCTTTTAGAAACAAATATCAGTACAACTCTCAATTGTATTATTTAGATGAAAGACTAAAATATAGAGGCTTGGTGTAATAAACAGTGATGTACTCATGCATGTTTAGGCAATGTGGCATTGCCTTTCCTGTGCAGTGTACTAGCACTACCTGTTTGCCTTAAGAAACTGGTTTTGTGCCCCAGAAGTATTGATGTTGACCATGTTGGTGAAGAAGTTCTCAACCGTCTTGATAGCTTGGAACACAGACAACAGTAATGGTGGAATTCATTGCTGCGTGAAGTTACATGTAATATCAAAACCTGAGAATTAAAAATTTGTTTTTCTGTAGGTCCTTTGCAGTACAAGTCTGTAGAGTATGTTATAGGCTGAATATACAGCAAGTATTTATATTGTCACACTGAGTGCTGTGGATCAGGCACTGTCATTGGTCCTTATGCATCACTGATGTCATATACTGGCCTGGTGATGAAAAATACTTATGAAAATACAGTAGAACTCAATTTATATGTTTTAATTGGGACAGGGAGCCATCCAGATATGCAGAAAATCCAGATACTTGGATTTTTATTTGAAAATAGGCTGCATTGACAGTTCAAAGTGAAAAAAAAAAATCTACAAATGGCTATATTAGACTACATATTTATTTACGTTCAAATACAACATTATTTGGGTGATGACCATCAACTGTCAATGCTGACGAGAACTTTGGGAATGCCTTGTCTAATTTGGGAACCCCTTCAGCTGTTACTATTCACAGTATGTACCTGCATCTAAACCTTTCGACCACACCTGACTTGAAGTTCTAGAAGCCATAACATTGTACTCTACTTGATCCGATAACAGGTCATTTCAAGTCACGTTAGTTTTGTAGAATTCTAGACAAACTTACCCGAAGGGCCAAGCCGATCTGGATAACCAGCTTCCAGATAAGTGGAGTTCTGCTGTATAAGACACATGGGTTGTGCAGCTGTTTGTAGTTATCTTGTAAGAATATCATATTATACAGACCAAAAATGTAGCAA
>Ga0136643_10003330_pt1 | contig 21581 bp, 17 predicted proteins | sample TergutLab28metaG_FD_96883 | JGI IMG/M metagenome (GOLD analysis project Ga0136643, IMG submission 96883) | Labiotermes labralis P1 segment gut microbial communities from Petit-Saut dam, French Guiana - Lab288 P1 (version 3) (version 3) | ecosystem: Host-associated > Arthropoda: Insects >...
CACAGAATGTAATCCAGGTCCATCACATCAAAAACAAGACATGCCACCAACATACCATAAGGTCAATAAAAAACAGTAACTTTAGAATGTACAACGACTCCCTGAGGATGGTTACATATAGTAACCGAAACATGTAGGAGTGATCAAAGATTTTAATGTTTTTACTTCTTCTTAAATATCTAATACCCCCTGAACTAGTCAGCTAATTCCTAGAGTTTCATGAAACTCGAAGTGTTGTTACCTTTTGCTACAGCACGTAACTGGACAATACGCTGAACCAGATCAATCCAATCCACTATCTTACGACCTGTTTCTTTAAAATTCTTTTTACTATTGTCGCCTCAGATACGTCCAATTTTACCAAGTGGGGTTTCCAACTAAACTCCACAGTTTTTTAGCACTCACACGAAAGCTACATGCTCTGACCAACCCATTCTCCTTGACTTGACGATCCTGGACACTAACAGAATTTTGTAAGGAATAGGACCTCCATCTTACAAAGTCCGTCCTTGTGTAGCCTTGTCAGTTCTCTCACTTTATGTCTCTCTCTGGTCGACACTTTTCACCCAGCACCATGCTCTCAAGTACCCTCAGTCAGTGGTCTGTCTGTAGGTTTGAAGCGAGTACGCTTAAAAACATACACTATTAGCTTGAAAAGATTTTGTCTGAATTATTCATTTATAACACCAAAGAATGCACATTAGACACACAAAATATACCCTTATACCGCTCCTACATGTTTCGACATCATTTACTTCATCCTCAGATGGCTAAACACCGACATAATAAACTTACTGATATGTAATGGATTACAAAATTAGTTCACATTTTATCACAACATTCACGCAGCAGTGTCAATATATAGGGTTCTTAATTTGTGATTAGAATGTTATGGGCATTTTTAAAAGTTTAAAACGTTAAGACAATTCCAGAGTAATATTTTGAAGGTGTCCTCACTAATTATGTTTACAAAATTTTATATTGAAAGTCTCTAAATTTTTCTTCGCATAAAAACATCCAATTTTTTGTTCGATCCTTTATGGATCTTGTCTTTCGAACGTATGAGTTTTATTAGTAATAATTCCTAAAATATATAAGACATTATCTTAAAATGCTTAAAGTCTAAAACCAGTTCTCTAGGTGTTGTGATCTCCTTGTATGAGGTAACTTTGACTAGATCTGTTTACAGATATGTGCGTGTCGATCGGACTGCATGGACCTATATTTCCACTTTAGGTTTCTTGTAGGTAAATGTAAATTTTCCCTTTGTTTAATTAAGAAATGCGCCATGACGGTATGTGGGAAAGTTGATGTAGTTTTCTAAGCCTCGTAAACTCCGGCTGTAGATATATGAAGGATCAGTTTCAGGCTTTGGTCTCTTTACGCGTTCTGCCCATTGAATATGAGGCTGGGTGGGTTCTACAGATGACGTAGACGCGATTAATAAATTTAAATTTTTTTCTCTGCTGAGAATCGAAATCCGGGCCCTTGGTTGTCCAGCCCGTAGCCCAGTCACAAACCTGGCTCCCCCAGCAATGAGACACAGCACTATCTGCAACAGGTCTATTGCCTCTAGCCAATTTGTCCGTGGAACCTAATCACAATGACCGGTCGATCTCGCACATCTGAACCTCATTAGGACTGGCGGCGCCATCAGAGGCTCAGTTTCTGGGAACGCATCTGAGAGGATTACTAGAGCCGCAGCTGACGTCAGCATCTCGCAGTGACCACCATCGAGAAGGATTCACATTCTAACGTCTGTTTCTCATTTGCTTAATATCCACATTGGGAGGTCCAGGTCCAAAAGACACACTAGTTGCGCTTATTCCCGCGTAACGTCACTTGAAACAGCTTCTAAGACGAAAATCTCGTTGCCCTCAGTATTATAATGGTAACTACACAGACCACCAGCTGTAACATTAACCGATATTTAAAACGGTGTACTCCTTATCGAGAACACAAAATTACCAACAAAGTGATTTGCAGTTGATGAAGCTGTCTAGTGTTCTGTTTTTAAAAGCGTATTAAAATGTGTTGGAATGATCCATCGTTAAAAAAGCAAAACTGTTCCCAAATTTCAGTTCGTAAACGAAAAATCGTAAAATTGGCACAAAATTTCCATTAAAAAAAACAAGTTAAAATTTCAGATTCTTTTCATATGCTCATAACTGGACACATCACGATTGAATTCAGGAACATTTCTGAAAAATGTTAATTGATTTGTACCTAAAAGTGTAAAGGACATACGCTTATTACCTTGACCCTGAGCACGACGGATGTCACGGAAGACTCGCATATGAAACTTGCATCCCACATTATTTTGCCTTCCTTTTTTTTTTTCTTGTAGTCCAACTAACCTTATTTCATAGTGGAATTTCTCATTACTGACCTCCAACTCATAAACAGGCGTCAGAGTTTCTGAAAGTACTTCTTGAAATATTCATATTAGAAGGGTTTTCTTGGAAAATTGTCCCTAATTTCTTCGAGTTAAAGTAAAATAGTCTACATGGTCACTTATACAGTTAATTTGTCAAATAATATGGTCAGGATTAAATATATTTAAAAGTTGGAATTTGTCTGTTAGAAAACACGGGTCATGTGATTGTGTGCACACATGTTGCTTTCTGAGGTCGTGTTAAGGTGACTTCATTAACTGCACAAGGATTTTCTTGATATCCACATCTATTATTTTGAAGTTCTAAATTTCTACTTTCTGTAAATCGTGCCTCATTCAAAAAAAATACGAGGTTTGATATTCTGATTTGGCTAGCACAGAAGGTCTAAATCGAAGATTTAACACTTCTCTGTGCAGTTTACTGTAATGAGGGATTTCTTCAAGCAACTTTCGAATACGTTTTATCCATGACACATACTTCGCATCAGTATTGCAAAGGACGTTGTTCAAAACAATGGAATTCGCAAGCGTCCTTATCCCATATGACCTCCCTTTGTAACGACAGAAGAATAGAATTTAATTGCCTCTGTCAGGCGCTCAGTTGACAGCGACAATCACACGGGAACTTTTTCGAAAACAAGCCCACACAAGATGAATTTTTATTTACTTGGGCGTGCATAATAAGTCGAACCCTATGTAGGGGTTCCAATAAATAAAAATATAACATTTTTTAGCGCATTTTTTAAAATTTATTACTGAGAAGTTTCCGGAAAAAAAGTGGCGATTTAGAATTAAAATTATTTGTACTGTACTTACGAGGAATAACAAGCCAAGCAATTTAAGCATAACGGCAAAGTAAGGCGCGTTCGCGCAACCATATTCTGAATACGTGTTTTTAGTCTTATTTATCCACAATGCAAAACGCATGTGCCGCATTATACTGTCACCTGTGGCCTGTCCAGATCTACCATTTATTTACACATTATCTCATAAACGGCACGATTTTCGGGGAAAAAAAGTTTTTGGATATAAAATGTGTGGTTTGATTTTCTCTACTACATTTGTCTAACACATATCTCATTTTAAAGAACTCAGCGAGATATTATTATAATTGTACATAAATTTTCATGTGAAGTACCCGTTATTATTGTCGCAATTTGATTAAATTTGAATTTGCTCGACAAATTTTCTAAAAATACTCAAATACCAAATTTTATGAAAATTCGAGGGAACCGAGTTGGTTTATTCGGACGGATATGTGTGTGTATATATATATATATATATATATATATATATAAATGTTAGTCACACACAACATAAAAATTTTTATTTTAGAGGCGACTATTTTCGGCTCTGGTTTGTAGCCATCATCCCTGATTCAAGAAGAAATATACACAAAAAATTTAAAACTGCAATTTGGACTGGAAAACTTCTCTTTAATTTAAAATTCATTATATATATATATATATATATATTGAGGGTTGTCTGATACAAGAAACCTATATATATGACGAAATTGTGTACATTTAAAATTAAGAATTAAAATGTTTTCAATTGTAGGGATGCAAAATATAAAATTAAAAAAACACACTTCTTGTTCTTATAATAGACACCGACAAGATGCACTATTTCTCAACTTTATTTTGATATACAACCCTACATGGACTTATCGTCCATCATCAGGGATAGTGCATTCACAGCAACTGGTGTCTGTCATACTATTTATGTTGACTGTCTGCTAGCAGTCAACATAAATAGCGTTGCATATCAAAATAAATTTGAGAAATTGTGCATCTTGCTGTCTTCTATTACACCAATACATCACGATTCGCGGTCCTCAGAAAGTATTAAAAAAAACACTTTTTTATGTACGATGCAGGACCCTTCCGATTTTGGACGATTACGCAGATAAAAGAGCAGTTTTTAATTTATTATTATTTCACTTATAAAAATTATTTATTATGTTAGATATTATATCGTGTAATTACTTCACTGTGACATAGCAAGAATTTGGCATCAATGTGAGAGTGGCCGGTGGCTGCCAAATGATGGAATCTGTTGAAGGGTTGTCCGCTTCTGCTTCAGGTTTCATGTGCTGAGTCGACGTTCTTGATCCAGGAGAATGAGTTTCATCAGGTTTCAGACAAAAGTAAGTTTCAGTGTGGTGATTTTTGCATCCTGTTTTTCGTTCCGTAAATTTCGTGGCATCATGCAAGGAAGAAATTTAGGTCACGTCTGGAGGCAAAACTTCTTCCTTAATAAGATCATTGTCCTTCCGAATTGCTGTTGCCTCTTCCCAATATTTGAACAAGTGTAGTGACTAATGTTTCTTTCATCGGAATGCCTAACGTAAAACTGACATCAACGAAAAAAATTTGAAAGCTTGCTATTTGTACCTAAATTTTTTATGGTTAGGTACTCTGATCTAGCACCTTCATATTCCTTGAACTGAAGGGGTTCACTTTTATATATTTCTCCCTAATCTGTTGTTTTCAACGTCCGTGCTCTTAACTTCTCCGCATCCTTCTTCAAATTCCAGCTTTAGAGTTGTTTTTGGACACGTACCGCGGTTTGTAAAAGATAGACAAATCAATGCCCACTATTTCACAGAAAGATTTATAACACAACATTTATGTTTTTGAGTGATATTATCTCAAGCTAAAGCAATGTTATATATTGCATCTGAACTGCTTATTTCTTCCGCTGTTTTGTTTTCACTGTTAAATGTTGAAAAGAATTATCTTAGGGTCAACTGGGAATAATACACTCTGAAGTAACTACAACCCCGTAATTCGTTGGATGGTGAATATATATAGCATCAGGAAGAACAGCCTCTCTAATCTAAGTGTAAATGGAGTACTTTTCAACATTAATAAAATGGCCAGGGGCATTAACTATTATAGAAAGCAAATTGCCAGTGTTTCTGAATGTCCCAAATCAATTTTGACTTCTCATGGTTTCCAAAAACTCTGTAACTTCTAAATATTCTTAATGGCCCTAAATTTTTAAGGGACGAAATGTCATTCCTTAGATGATAACAAGCGGCCGGGGTGTGGGGCTGACCCCCCACCCCATCCCCATATAGAGTGCAGAGGTCCTAGAAAGAGTACAGCCATACCTCTACTCACCCTAAGGGTCTTCGTGGCGTATAAAAAAGGGTGAAAACCTAAATTTAACTCAAATTTATTTTATATTGTTATTGGCTGTCGATTAAACAGGTCAAGAGCCCTTCTATTTTTTTTATGTATAACAGCACCTGTAGCTCGCTTTCAACGCTCCAATGTGGTACCATTAACAATGACTTCAGCAACTTCTGCCACTTTTTCTTTAGTGTAATATTTACAGTTAATGGACACAAACTCGTGCCTGCACAGTTGTCCCTGTTCAGCTAGCCATATTACAAATTTGTTCTGTAAGTTTATATTTTTAGCTACAGTTAACGAACTGCTTACTTTCGTAGATTTGTCACTGTAAGTCGCTTTAAATGTATTTTGGACTCAAGTTTTAAGAAATTTTTAAGAAAAGGTTACCAAATTGTGATTGCTGGCAAGTGTAAATTAATAATACGAATCCAAAACTCATACTGAGGTACTGGTAATAATGTGAGAACAAGAGGGTACGAGAGAAAGGAATTCAATAATCTCGCAGGCAAATTACTCGCTTGTAGCTCGGACGTGTAAAAGTGCGCAAGTTCACTCATTTGTGACAATATCTGTAGGTTTATTCATCGCTCGTTTAAGCGAACACACTTAAACAATGTGTTGGTTTAACGAGGGATTAGTTTACGGGTTTGCATAAAATATTTCTACTTATATCCTCAAATGAAACAGCCCCGTTATGTTTCAGATTGGGTTTTAATTACCACTTTCCAATATCAAATGAAAAAATTATCTATATGTTATGGAGCTGGGACAGCTCAGTCAGAATAGGTACTAGACTACAGTCTGGACAATAAATGTATCACGGTTTGATTCCCGGAAGGTAAGAAGCAATTTTCTTCCTCAAAACTTCCAGATCGTCTCTCGGAACCACTCAGTTTCTATTCAGTGGGCCCTGTGCAATATTGCCTCAGGAGTAAAGCAGCCTAGGCGAGAAGATGGCCATTCATCTCTATCGAATGTTAACATTAAGAATGCGTGCAGCTACAGTTTCAGCTTCCCATATTCCTACAAGCTATGGACGTGCGAATTTTCCCTTTATTTTTGTACTAGGTGCTGACAAACAGTTCTAACAAACACTGATGATCGAGTAGACGTTAACCTACCTCAACAGGTTTTTACGTTTTGTTGACCGTACATCCTAATATAATGATAGTCTTTTTTTACTAACTTCATGCACAAATTCTTTATTTTAATACATTTATTACATTCCTCTACATGTTTCGAGCACTATTGTGCTAATCTTCAGGAGGACAATTGTATTAACACAGCATCTGGTATCGTCACTCTCTTTGGTTGACTGTTCAGCACACAGGTTACGAGAGGACTACCTCAACAGGTTTTATGTATTTATTTTGTTGTAAAGTGAACTTAAAGTGTTTCATTTTTTATTACATTCTGTTCCGTGGAATTTGTTTTAAATTCTTTTTTTCATATATAGGCCTAATTCAATGCGCAAACCTGGAAGTTAATGTTTTTTTAAACGTCTAACTTTGGGTCCCTAAACTGTGGTCGCTAGGGGGTTCGCAGATACTTTCAAAATAACAAATTTTAGTTTTATGAAATGCTTCAATATTTAATATTATCTCATAAAAGAAACACGATTTTGCCGTACGATGTACTGCATTCTCACTGACGCTAGCGGAGCTTATTAAAAAACCCCTTAGGTTATAAATCAAAGAAAAGAATTAATAGAAATTGCTGAATTTACAGTTCCTTCACTAGACGGATAAATAAAAAAGTTGTTAACTCCAAACGAGCGAAGTAACTTCGATTTCACTCGGCTTCAGTCTTTACCAGACGACTGATTTCAGATTCACGCGAAAGTGTGAAACTGAATGTGTAATATGTGTACATGCGTGTGATTGGTCTGGGAGTGCTCCAAAGTTTTTGAAACTAAAAAAATTCTGGAGCAAGAAAATTTTGGAAATATGTATTCTTCTTCATCCGCAATAAAAGATGGGACGGGGAGAAGCAAACTGAAGCCTGAGAACCACAGCTATCCTTAGTCAACTTCTTTGAAGCTGTCGGAACATTACACTTAAATTGAATCAATTCTTGTGCAACGTGATCAAGATCTCATTACTTCCTGAATTTTATTGTAGGCTTTATAAAACTGATGCTTTAATGGTGTTGATGAATGGCATTCCGGCACAACAGCATAGATGCACCGTGGTGCTGGTATCATTGAAATTAGTTCGGAGAGAGAAGCGAGCTTTAATTAATTCCAGTACACAGGCTACTGTCGGCAGTGGACTGCACAAAGCTGGGCCCTGGGCAGATTCTATGTAGCAGCACTTCAAAAACATTGATCCTGCTGACTTTACATTTGTGTTCTTTGGTAAGTTAGAGGAACCGGAGGGATTGCAGAGCTCTGTCAATTTCTTAGACGGTATAGCGTCATTTGTAGGATGACAGGAAAATTATTAATTGGAAAGAATTCGGAGGAATTGGTTGTGGCCTAATCGTGGTTCTATCACGGCATTTGCCTGGAGGGACTGCAAAAAGCACGCAATAACTCAGCCAGGATATTTTGACGTTTTGCTGACCGTGCATCTCAGTATATTTATCTCAGTATTTAACGAACTTGATGCACAAAATTTGTTTCAGAATAAGTTTTATTACATGCCTCTACATGTGTACGAGACGGCCACCTATAGGTGTGATGATACCAGAGGCTGTGTAATGCAATTTTGACCTCCTGATGATGAGCACATGTGCTCGAAACATGTAGAGACATGTAATAAAACTTACTGTGAAACAAATTTTGTGCATCAAGTTGGTTAAATACTGAGATAAATCAGCCAGGACAGTTGGTTTCACAGTCGGGATTCCACTGGATCTACAGAGTCACCGCAACGTTAAACTCCTCGTTCTTTAGGTTTCTCCGGAAGGATCTCATTGGCCCCTGCATTTACTTAGAGACCTATGTTCCAGTAATGGGTTAGACCTGCGGATGGCAGCTGCTAATATACTCAAGAAGTAAAGTACCTGTTCTTCACCTGGAATGTGGTTATTTTCTTGTCAGAAGTACATTATATGGCGGTTAAAATTTACGGAAGAATCGTCCTGTTATGAATTCAAATTTCCTTGTGTAATCGAAAGAAATACATAGAATTAAGATTCGAATCCCATTCGAATATTCTACTTGCGTATGTCCGTAACAGCCCAGGTTGCCTTGCATAAAGAAAAGATTGAGTCTGAGTATAAATACCGTATCTTTTTTCGTTCTCTGCCATGCCAAAGGCAGTAAACAGGAAACACGGAAATGATCTAGGCCACTATCGCATAATTGCATTAAGTAAACAAAAGCGGACAGCATAGAAGTTGCGATCCATATGGCTCGATGATTTGGTTCACAGGTTAAGAGAAATTTATCACTATAGGAGTAATATTAGGAAATGGTGGTCTTTTTAATAGGATTTTACACGAATTGCTTTTTTGGGGGTTTCCAAAGTTCCAGAGGCATATACTGGCATCATAGGTGTCAGTGACTTTGTTCAGATGGAGGTTGCAAATTTTCTCTCTTTCTTTCTTTCTTTCTTTCTTCTTCTTCTCTTCTCTTCTTCTCTTCTTCTTCTCTTCTCTTCTTCTCTTCTTCTTCTTCTTCTTCTTCTTCTGTTGCGCAAAAGCCCAACTCAGGCCTAGGACGCCTCACTCGTATTTAGAGTTCTAGACCACACACATCTAGACACACACCCAGTAGGACTCCTCTGAACGAGCGATCCGTTCGTCGCAGAGGCCGCTACCTACACACCACACAAACTACACCACAGACAAACATCCACGTTCTCAGTGGTATTTGAACCCTCTACCCCAGCAATAGCGACTTTACGACCACCAGATCGGCAGGAACTAAAACTAACTGAACCAAATTCAGTCACCCCGAAGACTGAGACAGTAGGCTCTTCTGAAACGTCGGAAGAAACCAAACCCAAAAAGATCATCATTTAAAACTCCCGCCACGTAAACTTGAAAGTTACATGTTACGAAATGTTATAGCCTTGGGACTTCAAAGAATTTCTCCGCAGGTCCTAATGTAATCACAGATTTAGACAAGACAGTTAATGTACATACATACATACATACAAGTATAAACGTAACATTGAGGCGCTTTCGCCTAAACAGTGGTGCCGCGCAAAAGCAAAAAGTATCACATATTCTGAGTGTGTGTCTATAGCCTTAGTTACCCAACATACAAAGTGCATCCGCCGTTGTTATCTGCGGTCATCTGTGGCTTGTCTGGCTCTTCGACCTTATCTTATAAACGACACAATTTTCGAAAAGTTATTGCGCATAGAATGGTGTTTTGATTTTCTCTACAACTTTTGTTTGAAAAAATTCTCATTCTAAAAAGAATTCAGTAAGATTTTATCATAAATGTACATACGTCTTCACGTCAAGTGCCCTTTATTCTTGTCAGATTGTAATTAAACCTGAATTTTCTCGACAAATTTTAGAAAAATATGTATAAAGTATTATAGAAATTCGTCCAGTGGGTGCCGAGTTATTCAATGCAGACAGACTGACGGACGGACAGACAGACATGACGAAGCTAACAGTCGCTTTTGGCAGTTTTTTGAAAGGGCCTAAAATTGCTGAGGTGAATGACTGGATGCAAGAGACGGAAGCTCTTACTGAGCAACTCACTCACTCTCTCAGTAGCTGCATAGAGTAGTGTTACTCTGCAGGCATTTGTGAGTTGTACTTACTTGGTGCCCGGTTCGAATCTGCCCCGAGATAGCAGCTACCGTGACTGAGGTATTTAGCGACTTGTCTTGGTCCCTACAGGCATATATAGAATACTGCCTCGATTAGGCTACGACAAATTCCTGCCAGAAATTTCAAATTCTTTTAACATTCTTCCTACCAAATAGCAGTGCAGAAGAAAAACACAAAGAAAAGAAGCGATTCACCTTTCAGTTAGTCCTGATTTTCCAGGTCCCTTATGCAAACGACAGGCTCAGTGTCATTTTACGAGAGACATAAATGGCGAAGTCCAGAGTGTCACAGAAACACAAATTGAAGAAGGAATAGTTAATGTAATATTTGCACTTAAGTTGAGTTCGTGAGCCATTTACCTGTTACGAACGACATCGATCGCGCAGTGACATGAGCTGCTTCTGCTTGAGACGGTTAGTGAAATACGTACAAATGTTTGCTGCCAGGATAGTAACACCGAAGTCCGTACACAAACACACACACTACCGGTGAACTACCTGCGCTCTCCTCAGACGCGGCGATTGCCTCTCTATGGATTGTGCAACGTCATTCCAGCTACCGAATACTCATATCCAGGGTTGTCCATATTACCGCTGTCATAACACACAGTGGACATTAATTTTAAAAACTGTATAAATTCTTTCCGCTGAAAGAAAGTTTCATGAATTGCGAGTTTGAAAGTAAATTCGACACTGCAGTTCACCAGACACGACGCCATAAAGAAGTAAAAGAGACTGAAGGTATCGCTCCACGCATTCTTAACCGCTGCCCTGGATTAAGGCAATTGTTTTGCTTTGCGCCTTGGACGCTCTACCCCTTTCAGTTACCCAAAGTACCCATTTTTCCGAGCTTGACGGTCCCTGAAGTCAATCTCGACTTTTGGAAAACAGAAAAATCTTCTTACGTTTGACGGGTAATTACCCCCATATCTTAGTCATCCAGCCTGCTGCACTGTCAATTTTTCATTTATATTTTTGACAATTGCGGATAGTTGCCTGTAACTTTTTAGATATGGTAGAATCTGCCTCTGAGATAGACATTATAAATGACAAAATAAATCGCTCGTAACACGCAGAGGATTAAAATAGACTGTACGCAGTTCTGTGGCTCTGCGGCTAAAACTAAGTCAGAAGAGCTTTATTTCACTGTCGCCCAGTTCTGCTCGCCTGAGTTGTCTCGCCGTGGTTTGCCCCAGACGTCAGTAAGTGTTCAAGATTCGCAGATGTTTAGAACAAAACACGTAAATTATGTCAAAGTGAGTTCCAAAATGACTTCTGGTTGCTCTTAATGGGTGTCGCCATGCAACAGATCAGTGATGAACAACTGTTCTTTGTGGGTTCTAAAAAGAATACATTTAAATTTCAGTTTCGAAGAGCAGATACACAAATACACTGAAAATTCAGTAAAAATACGTAACTCTTCCATTTTCTACCACAGACAAGAGACAAAAAATTATTATGATATTTACAAATATAAACGCTAGTCACGGCTGTCAAAGCGAGTATTGCGGTAGAGCTTTGGGTATGAGGCTAATCCTCATTCCCAGTGCTTCTGTAACTACAGAAATAAATTTTAACTATTGTTTAAAAATGTTAGCTACTGTACATTGTGTTACTGAGAGGGAAGCAAACACATCCCCAGCTATCAACATTTGCGCTGACGTCACACCTACACGTATGAGAATTTCCTCTGGCCATTTAAATATCACAACAATGTGTTTCGAAACAAAATGGTCCATTGAGCAGAACAAATCAAACGGCTTTCTCTTTCAACACAAACACACCGGCACAGCGGCTGACTCCAAACAGAAACCACCACAGTGAATAGTTTGATCTGACCGATGTTCCGGGTTTGATGGGGGAAATATTTTTTAAACATCCAAGCCAGTGCGGCTGTCTAGTGGTTAGGTACGACCCACAGTTCTGAGGTCAGCCATTTCGATGGATATATGCTATACGGTCTGACTTATATAAACCATAAATTCCGGTGAGATATAGGCGTTCGTATGAAAGCGGAGTTTTCCGCAAAACGTAAAATATTGCACTTATTTCGGCACTTTGGAGTGAAGCTCAACTACAGATGTATAATTACAGAGCATGAAACAGCGTCCTTCTTCTTCGTTCTGTTGATCAAGAATTTCCCTCCGATTTACAAAGCCCAAAGTTTAATTACCGTATTTAAACAGCCCACAACTAGGCCGTTTCTTAGGCAGCTTTCGTCCAGCTCAAAACCCCAGATGGTGCCGTCTTAATGTAAACAATTCAATTGCTGTTAAACTTCTAAAGTGGCGCCTCCCCTTTTTTTAATTCTATGTTCATATCAACATTTTCTCCCTCGTATTCCAGCCACGCATTCTGTACACTGAAAAACGCGTTGCAGCTTTTCTGCATTCCGAACACAATGAATAAATTTTCGACGTCGGCAAGCACGTAAGTGCGCCCTGTTTACAAAAATTCAGTCAACATTTAGTCAAACTGGCAAGATATATTTTCGCAAGTGTTGAGTGGCAGATCAACATCAGGTGTATTCAATTCAGTCTACCTAACATTCGTAACACTGTGTGCAATTAATATCTAATTAAAGTAAATTTTCGTCGTATTTGTGACAGTTGTCATCAGTGAAGAAGTATTCTGCCACATTAATTTGTACCTTCCTATTGATTTATTTATTTCTATGTTCCTATTTCTCTCATCTTTCCTTATATCTTAATATTTTCTGAAACTGTACTATGGCCCTGGGGTCGACTCAGCCTCTAACAGAAATGAGTACCAGAAGCATTTCCTGGGGGTAAAGGCGGCCGGTGCGTAAGGCTGACAACCTTACCACCATCCTGTGCCGTTGTCATGCAATCTGGGAACCTTAACTTCCTGGAAACCTCTGGGCCATTTCAGGTCTGTAACGGGACTGCTTTACCTTTACTGACTGAAACTAATTCTTCTTCCTATGCCTTTTATTTTCTTATTTTTTCTGGCCTGAAACTTTCCATCACAAAACGGTCCTTTTAAGGGACGGCGGTTCATATTGGTTCACTTAATGCTCTGATATGCTCCTCTTATACGTATGTTCGTACCATTTTCCCTTTGCAGGTCCTTCTTTTACGCTGAAGACGAAGTCTTCAGGCTCGTCCGAAAAAAACAGTACATTTTACTGAAGCAGAAGGAGTGTCATCCGGAAAGACCTCAGTCATACTTACAGACGTCACCTACAACCCTGGTGGTCTTTCTTTATCAAGACGGAAATAACTGTGCGTATGCAAGTTGACCACCCTTACATAAGTAACGTACGGTCGCAGTTTACCCTTCAGAAGCGTGGCAGGTAATTATATGCCGCTACAAGATATTATGTATCTTTCACATACTGTAGCCAAGCCACATTAATAGCGTGTCTATACAGGTTAGTTGCTTTGAGCTAGCCGATTCCTTTCAACGCGGCTGCAGACAGTAGCTGGCAGCTAGGTTACATGTTGGTCGGCATGGGGCAATATAAATTAAGAAAATCAAGTCTTCCCTTCAACAGTAGCTTAATTACTTTATTTCTTCTTGATACTTAGAAGTCTGTGAGGTATAACATAGTGCTTGAGAAAATAGGAGACGACAATAAGATATTCCTTTCTAGTTTTTTTTCTATTTTATACTCATTTCTGTTTCAAACATTTCGGACGCAGGGTAAGACTACGCAGTAACGTTTTATGAATCTTACACATGGTTGACTATATTTAATTCAGGATGTGTTCAGCTACACTGTGGCACGTGATCTAGGAGGTGGATATCAATATTTCGTAGGAAAACACTACTTCCGACCTCAGAATTGATGTAAGAACGAGATTAAAGGAATAAAATTGCGTCCGCAAAGGAGTCAGGCCTGCTTAAATTTAAGAATGCTTCCTGCGTTGCGGTCCAGGAATCTTCTTGTTATCAGTACATATCTCCAGTAAAATTTCCGAAGATTTAAAAGTAAAACATTACAACATCCGAATCAGCTGATATTCGCGAGACTAGTGATATCAGTGTTGGTGTGCCACCTAAAGAAAAAGTGTTGGTTGAAAATTTTGGAGTGTAAATATTTAGGACAGTCACAGTCACACGAAACACACGAAAATCTTGCAATATAAGGCTGCAATGTTCTGATTCGTGATGTTAAAAAATAGTGGCACTTGCAACTACCACTGTGTTCCAGAGGGTAAAATACAAGTTAAGGAACTGGTTTACCAAACAGCAAGAGTAATTGATAATGATCATCCGGGTGTGCCCTTATGTCGTGTATGTTACCATTCCGGCCCGATGACAGAATGTCATCAGAAGGGACTCGGAGACCACCCAACGGGAATGCAGATGCGACTGTTTGATATGATTCGGTGATCCATCTTGTAGACCCTTCCGCGCCTGCGCTGAACATTGCCAATCAAACTGGAGACTCTCGTGTTAATTGATCGCCACGCTAAACATGCAGTAAGTCACTCCGAAAGCGTGTCTGATGGTTGTATAAGCCTCTGATACTATTTTCTGCTGGCGTATAGGGTGCGTTTGTATCACATTCCAATTAAAATTCTACCTATAACCTTATTGGAATTTAGTTCATTTAGTGTTGAGAATTATTGCTAGCCACTCCCCCCCCCCCCCCCCACATGTAAAAACCTAATGACTACGATTCCATACAGACTGCAATGTGTATTCATGCACAAACCGAATCACCGTCAGTTGGCACCACTGACGCTTCGTATTCGGGAAGTTTCGGCGAAGAGACATCCTGACTGATATTTTTTATGGTTTGCACTAATTCGTCAGGCAAATACCAAGATATTTCTTCAAATCAGGCCACGACCGCTTTCTTCCATATCTTTTCAATGTCTTACTTTTTAATTAATCTGTCACAAAACATGGTGATATTATTTGTAACGCTAGAGACTTGTACTCAGGAGGTGAGGGCTTTCAAACTCGACCAGGTGTCAGACTACATTGTAAAATGGTTTTCTTTCTTGTCCCCAGTACCCCCGCGCAAATATCGGCATATTACCCCAAACTGTTCCAAGACTTTACCGCCCACTTTGGGTCTAAGGACCGATCGTTACATCATTCTATGTTATAGGCCAGTTGTTTGACATTTAGAGAACCGTGCATCGTGATATATTCTTATAATAAAACCAAACAGATGCACTAATTTTTCAAATTTATTTTCGGAATAGAACTCTATATATTTCGGACAGGTTTTCTGTCCATCATGAGGAGTCTAGTACTGTATAGATAACAATAGGTATATGTCATACAGGTTAAGTTCACTGCTTGCTAGCGGGATCAGGATGGAACCAGCCATCCTGATGCCGCTAGCAAGCAGTCAGCATAACCTGTATAACATATACCTATTGCTATCTATACAGTACTAGACTCCTCATGATGGATAGAAAACCTGTCCGAAATATATAGAGTTCTATTCCAAAAATAAATTTGAGAAATTAGTGCATCTCGTTGGTTTTATAATAAGAATAGGCCAGTTGTTCTAAAGGTGTGTTTCGCTGTTTCCCAGAAATTCACGAGACCTCTCCAGCGGTTCTGCAAAATTATTTTTGTTGTCGTATAAATTATAATGCAAAATAATGTGTTCAATATTTTTAAAATATTACAAAAATATACTCACCTATAATAGTAGCTTAACAAGTATTTTTAACTTCATGTGGCTGCGTATGTAATTCCTGTAACCATGAATTACATATGCAGCCACATTTACCAAGATTTTCTCATAACAACACACTACTATATTGTATTTTATCACTTTAATAATACATAACTTTAGCTAACACAACTTGTAAATTTCCTGAAGATGGTGTATTAACACCGAAACATGTCGGAGTAATTGTAATATAAATTTACACCACTTATTTGTGCATATGTTGGTATATAATAAACATCTCTTATAGTGACAATTTTTTCGATACCTTGTATGGCCATTTTATTTTAGTCCTCATAATTGTTCGCCTAAGAAGAAAGTTGAATAGGAAACAATCCGAATATCGTACTGAGGATGGAGCGAGTACTTTGACAGTGTAGATAAACGTATTGTCGGCCCTAGTAAAGGCAGTCAGGCATCTAGTAAAATGTTCTCACTGCTATATTTACAGACAGCCCCTTACTTACTTACTCTATGGTGCAGAGTCCCTCTAGAGCAGCTAACTGGTTTGCAGCTAGTCAAGAAATTCCCCGCATTTCACGGAACCCGAAGGTTCATTACCGCACTCACAAGCGTCCGCCACCCGTCTCTATCCTGGGCCAGCTCAATCCAATCCATATACCCACATCCCACCTCCTGGAGATCCATCCTAATATTATCCACCCATCTACGCCTAGGTCTCCCCAGTGGTCTAGGAGTAGATGGGTGGATAATATTAGGACAGCCCCTTACTACCAAAAATATATTCACCAGCCGCAAAGTACTTTGCAACGGCATTTGAAACTAATCATATTAAAAACCGTGCCTTAAATATTATCTTTTTTTATGATTCTTTACGAAGAAGAAGAGAGTGAATGACACAAGTAAATACAGCTTCACACACAGGTATGTTGGTTATTATGGGGGAGGGGATAAAAGCAAGCTTGAGGGATATGTCAAAAACAGGAAGTTTATAATCGTGGGTAGTGTGCAGTGTCTGTGTTTGAGATCCCGCGCAATTACTATTGACTGTGTACCGTCGCTTAACTGGCTGATATTTTGGCAGAACTCATCGATCTCTCTGTTAAGTGTCGAAAAAAAATGTGAATGCTAACACCAGGAAGCTTAATATGTTAATCAGGAATACGCGCTCGGACCGTTAGAGTTGTAGGCATTCGTAACGTTGAACACTTTGTGAGCATCACCTCGGGTGTGGACATTCCTAGCCAGATACTAGATGCAAAAAAAAAATTAAAAGACTGAGGAATCATTTCCGTGCCCAAATTCCGACCCTGGACCCTCACATGCATTGGTCTCGAAATTTCTCTGCGAGGTAAAAAACGACAGTTTGAATTAACTGCGTTCAAATGGCACTTTGAAGAATGTCTACAAGAGATCTCTCTTACTGACTTCTGGTTGAATGTGCATAAAGAATTTACAAGCCTAGCAAACAAAGACCTAAGATACCTGCTGGTTTTGTTACTACGTATAGTTCGAAGCAGGGTTTTCGGTATTGTTGTATCTGACAAGGAAGAAGGAAAACAAATTTTGAATTTGAAAGTGACATGACATTAAAACTGCCAGGGATTGGGCCGGAATTAATACGACTAGCGGTACGACAAAACCATCACTTTGTCATCAAAGACTGACTTGATAAAATAGTCTTGTAAATAAAGCCAACTTGGTGCACATTTATTCTTAGTATATTTATCAACCTCTACGTGTTTCGGGCAACTATGGGCACATCATCAGGAGACACAACTGTGTTTTTGCGCACTTGGTATTTGTGATTCTATGTGGATGACTGTCTGGTATGCAGAAGCGTATGCTCCTGCACACCAGACGGTTGTGTCTCCTGATGATGGGCCCATAGTTGCCAGAAACATGTAGATATTGATAAATATACTAAGAATAAACTGTGCACCGATGTGGTTTCATTTGCAAGATTATACGTGATGCACAGCCAACAAAACGTAAAATTAATAAAATAGATTGTAGCCGATAGTAACGTCTTGTAAACAAGGTTTAAGAGCTCGAGCATTTTCAATAATTTTATTTAAATCCGTGGATATGCACACGCCTAACTCAAATGTAAACCTTAAGTGTGCAACATATCCTTGCATGTCTGCGGACTCGAAATTATGAGAAACAGTGGATAGAATTACAATCTGCACTTCTGACAGCTTCATTATCTTAAATAATATATGTATACTTTTACGTAATTATTTTTTGCTTAATTTTTTTTTAACATTGCATACAGATGTTTCTGAAATTTTCCACAGGCACGTAAAGGTAACCTTTCGTTAAGGGTTGAAACAAGTTCCATTCGCAGCAATAGTTTTCGACAGGCAGACGCTCGCATGCCACCTGTAAGTCAGGCGTCTGAATAGCTATCCTAGTCTAGAAAGGAGTTCTTTCCGGTTTGACCGTCCTAGAGCCCAGTTGACACACTTCACATCACTGAACTGCAGAGATTGAAAAAGAGATGTGGCTGCAGACAGCGGCACAGCCGACACAAAGGAATGTTTGTGGTCTACTCTACTCACATTGAGGTATCTCCAGCTAAAGCAATACTTCTTTCTCTTTTCATGTAAAGAAACGAAACAAAAGACGTATTCTTTCAGGGGACCTTCACCTGCCGTAGTATTATTAAATGTTCAAAAGAACAGGAGGAAAACCATGTTTGCGACCCATAAGTATCGTCTGTGCAATTGGAATTCTTAGTAGTGCCTCTGCTTTTAAGTTTTCAAAATAAATTCTTTGGTTATTAGATAACAGTCAGTCTGTTTTCCTTCTACCGACAAAAATCCCACCCGTAAAAATGAAAAAGAATATAAATGGGTGGGGTTAAAATTGCCCAGTTTTGTGTTTCGACACTCTGAAATTTTCCATGAAGTAGTCATACGTTTCCCTCCAGTTTTTAACAGTTCCATGCAAATAGTTTGATGGTAGAGGGAATTAACTTCACATGCCGAACCTAACTTTATTTTCGTTAGACAGCCATACATAGAGACCTGTAAAATCTAACTGTGGAGTACACATCCGACGTAATAACGGACCTTAGTAATTAACCAACTTAATGCACAAATTCGCGTCTTGTAATAAGTTTATTAAATGCCTCTACATGTTTCGAGCACTGTGTGCTCATCATCAGGGGTCAAAATTGTATTATACAGCATCTGGTATCATCACACTCTGGAGGTGGCCGTCCGGTGCACAGGTTGAGAGAGGACCAGTCCTCTCTAAACCTGTGCACCGGACGGCCACCTACAGAGTGTGACGATACCAGATGCTGTATAACACAATTTGACCTCCTAATGATGAGCATATAGTGCTCGAAAAATGTAGAGGCATTTAATAAACTTATTATAAGACATGAATTTGTTCATTAAGTTGGTTAATTACGAAGATTATACTGAGATGCACGGTCAGCAAAACATTAAAAAAAAATAATAATAACGGACTGAGAGAATCATTTGTCGAAACGTTCCCACGAAATTGTATAAAATTAGAGAGAGATTGGATAGTTCTTTCACTGTAGTGACAATATTACTACCGTTTTAGGTGTTATGCTGTGTGGAATGGCAGACCTGTACCAGCTACCGGACTACATGTTTTTACGTCCCATACGACCGTAGACTCCATATCCCTGACCCTCAGATCTCATACAGCAGGCTACGGAGTGGACAGGGGAGCCGGGCTTCGATTCTTGACAGAGGCAAAATCTTTCCCTTTTCCTCCGCTCTTACCCGGCTCTAGGACCACCCCACCCTCCAATCCAATTTGTAACGGGGTTCTATATCCTGCAGCAAAGTGGCCGAGACGTGCAGCTGTCAACTCACTTCCATCTAATTGCGTGGTTAAGAACACCAAAAATATTACTTTCATTTTGTTTGTAGAAGGAAATCAGATAACTCGCGTTTGATGTAAAATTCTTAGTCATTAAAATGCACAAATATTTATCCCATAGCTGATAAAGTTTGATATCATACTTACTGTTCCCAAAACAAGAAAGCGCAAGCGTCATACATGGGTCATTTTCTACGTCCGTTTTCATTCTTAATGCTCGTATTCTTTCTACAAATGCGAAGTTGCAACCTACAGTTAATGGGCATGTCAAAATGGCAAATTGTACTTAGGGGGAGCAAATAATGTAAGCTTATTTATGAAGGTGTTTCTAACACAACCAAAGAAAGGCACAATACCTGGAGGTTAGAAACGTAAGTGGATTACTCTAGAGAGCAGAATATTTCTTAATAAGCTGATAGTCGCTCAGCTGTTTAAAAGCTCCCTGCTTTTCTTGGAAATCGAAGTTTTATTACCACGTTTACAATAGACAATTTCTGTATCCTATTCTATTTATACAAATTTTTAAGGTCGAATTTAATATTATTCCAAATGACGTTTTTATAGCTACAATTATTGCATCCTATATACTGCGTGTTCCGAAAATGCCAATCTTGATGCTGTACGGTATGGTAGTATTGCTGAACAAAGGTGAACAGTCAGACTAACACCACGGCTACTTTACCAGCCGGCAGCATCGTCGGTGCATTATACCACAAGTTGTAAACACAGTCTAGTGCTCCTGAGGATGGGCGAAATCATCGCCCGAAACATGTTGAGCTGATAGGGATTATTAATAAATACCATCATTGTTGCATATATTTTGTTGTTTATATTATTACAGGCATTCCTATTTTTCAGTAGGGCTTATTTTTAATTTTATCATGGCAATATAACTACAGCCATCAATTACTGCACTGTGCTGTTGCTTGCATTGTATTGTTCAGCAGTTGTGTTTATATTTTCGACAGAGGAAAAATGTTTACCGATTTCAGAGTCCACACTGGCACTGGGGAACATCCACATTTTTATTCTACAGGTAGCAGGAGACGTTCACCGGAGCTGGAAATAGAGTGTTCAGCGTGTGGAGCTATTCCACCACTCGTCCATATATCGTCATGGCATGCACAGGGAGATATTTACCTGTCATTTTTGTCTTGATGGGCAGCTTAGCCATCGTTTTCAAGGGAGAGTATTCGAGAACAAGCGCAAGAGATTTGAGGTTATCAAAGGGGTATTGATTGAGGTTCATATCTTCTAGGGTGTGCACCATGTTTACTCTTATATAGATATATATGTTCCAATACAGGTGCGGGGCGTATTTGTTTGCTCAGATAGGTATGCTCCTATATTCTACAATTTTCGTGCCACTTGGACAAATTCTGATATAAAAGACGTACAGAAAATACAAGTTTCGTAAATGTCGGCTCAGTGAAGGTCATATATTTTTCAAGGCCACAAATAAACTTCTACTCATAGTATACCGTCCACATTTCTTGACCGATTTGAGTGAATTCGGAATAGTAGATCACCACGCAATGCAATTGAGGGTTTGTGACCTTCATGATGACTGGTACAGGCATGTCAAATGCAGTTGTTGGTAATAGTTCTGTAACTTGGCAATGTACTAACTACGAACTCCCTGAGGATGACACAGTAGTGTCGAAACATGTAGGATGAGTGTCATAATTTGTCAATTAATTTTGCATTTGTTGGTCATTGTGACCGCCTCTGTGGTCTAGTGGTCAGAGTTTCTGGCTACAGATACAGAGGTCCCGGGTTCGATCCCCGGCGCTACCAGATTTTCTGAGTAGTAGTGG
>Ga0136643_10003334_pt1 | contig 21576 bp, 11 predicted proteins | sample TergutLab28metaG_FD_96883 | JGI IMG/M metagenome (GOLD analysis project Ga0136643, IMG submission 96883) | Labiotermes labralis P1 segment gut microbial communities from Petit-Saut dam, French Guiana - Lab288 P1 (version 3) (version 3) | ecosystem: Host-associated > Arthropoda: Insects >...
TGTCACTTGCTTTTTTATTTCATTATTTAATGCTCAACATGTTTCGGATGTTAATACATCCATCCTCAGGAGCTTGTGACTTATTTGTTGAGTTATTTCATGGGTTGTATTGCTCTGGTTCGACGCGTGTTGTTGTTACTGTGTGGTTCGGCTGGGGTGGTGTGGTATCCTTAGGCAGGCTGAAGCCATGAAATAACTCAACAAATAAGTCACAAGCTCCTGAGGATGGATGTACTAACATTCGAAATATGTTGAGCATTGAATAATGAAATAAAGCAAGTGACATCAAGTTGGTCTCTCTTTATTCAATTATCAAGATGATGCACGGTCCAATAAACATAAGACTGACAATAAGAGGATGGGCTGGGATGTGACACCATGTATTCTGGTGGAAATTTACCAACATTTCAGAGGAAACTGTTGCTTCCACCTTGCAAGAAGATAGTCATTATCATCATCGTGAGACTCCTATTCTTCATTTTTGCCATGACTTTTAGTTTCCTGCAGTAATGTAGTAGTATGATGAAACTTGGAGATGGAAGGAGCAGATCCATCTGAAGTACTGGTAAATTTCTGTTCTGTCACATCCCAGGAGACATTATTTTTAATGCCAGTGTATGAATTGAAGTAGACCCCACATTCAGGGACAACCAATAATTTTGAGGAACAGAGTCCAGTGGTGAATTGTGATCCTGTTCTCATGTCTAGTGGAATGGTACAGTGCCACATTGTGTAGCCTTCTGCCAGACATGACTTCCACAGAATTTGCCGCCAACGGTGTCGAGTGTAAACCCACTGCAGCACCATCAGGCTTCCTGTTGTGTACCTTGGTAAGTCAAGGCAAAGTGACCCATCTGGTGTTGTCATATGTATGTACATGTGTGTGTACATACATACATAAGTACCTTCGCTTCGTTAGTGAAACTGTGGTTTATTGTCCAGGATTTCGAAGTTACTGCATGTTACACTAACACAATTCTTGGTCATATGGCAATATATATTGCTACATTTATTTAGTACTTTTTACAGCATTTCAAATTTAACTATACAGTAAATAATGTCATAGTATACATTAACACTTCAGAATACAAATACAGCTGATATTATCACCATATATTATTTATGGTACATAAATGGTGGATTTGCAATACATACACAATAATAAGAATAAGTGATTGATATATGAGAATCTTTTGGTGATTTCAAAGTGACAAATGCACCATTTGATGAAAAGTGTTTGGCAGTGGGATGATAGTGCCTGTATCAACAGACAACAAATACGCAGAGTCACAGCCTTCCTTCACCAGTTATCTCAAGTTGCAATGCAGAAATTGTCCCACTTTACATAAAGCAGTACACTAATCTTCACACTTGCTGTACTGCATATGCAGCATAATGAAAATCTGGCAGAGAGAGAGTATGAAGTCCACACACTTAGAAGAGGTGGAACAGCTGAATTTTAATTTAGGATTGTAGAGTTTAATAACACACACACATTTTTAACATCTTATACAGATTTCTTTTATCTAATTCAGCAACATACTAAAATCACCCCCTCCCCACACCCACCCCCAACTGTTACTGCTCGATGACTTGGTTTTGTTTTTTGCTTGTCATTATTACTGCATCACCAATGCTATATAATCTTAGCACCTGCTAGCATCGTTAAATAAAACATTTGTCTCCTGTCTGGATCCATTGTCAAACAAAATTTCAAGACACCTTACCGAGTGGCGCCAATGCTTTTCTAATCTCAGAAGTTCCCATGGCTTCCATTTTTGTTACATTTATGATCAAGTCTTAACATACTACAAGGAAGGAGGGGTCTGATTGTATCTGGTCTTTTATTTATGAGTGAGGAGGTGGATGGAAAGAGGCACACAGCTGTTTCGGAACCAACGTTACTTCCAAGGTGGAAATTCAAGCAGTGTGGCAGGGAACTGACAATGACAGATAAGCACATTTGTGCTGTTAAAATGTATGTACTCTTCGAGCACTATGTACATATAAGAATGGCTTGTAACAGACAGAACATGTGACCTCTATTTTGGAACATTCTCTGGGTAAAGCACATTACTTAACTATCTAACTAACTCCATGGCCCAAAATCCTTCTTCTGAAATGAATGGTTCCTCAGTTTCATACTTCAACAAAAGAAATTGATTTATACATCTTATTAAAGATTCAGAGTTTCATTTCTTCTTAACTGTCCACACAGCCATGATAAAATTTGGACATAATTCTACCTCAACTTGTCAGTTCTGATTCTGCTACAAAACACATGTCATTGTATCCAAACTGATGATAGCCAAATCAGAAATGGCCGAAACATGTAGTTGATACGTTATGTATAATTGCAAATATAGTTGTGTTATGACTGCTATGCCTATGCATGATTGTTCCTTTATGTTCTAATAAACACAATGGGGATAATGGTCCTTAACACATATCACTGGTTCTGTTATTTGTACCTAAGGTAATGGCATGGGGCTGGATTAATAGGAAGGAATTGCAGTTTATGATTGGCCACTTTTGTAAACTTGTCTGCTTAATAGTTTGATCATGTATGTACTATGAAACATGTAAACATTTTTATTTATTTTGTCTGGGAAGGTGCTATCCACAGGACTTCTCTCGGCCAGCTTCATATCAAAATTTACTTGTGTCCCACTGATTTGGTTATCTTATCAAAAGGGCAAACATAGATGGAAGCAGTGACTCTCAAGGTAGTTCAATGAAAATACATAAAGGCAGTAAAAATAGGTCTAATGTGTTATCAAATTTGATTCATTTTACTCTCTATTATAACCTATATGAACCTTAGCACTGAATATTGTAATATATCCATTGACTGAAGTTCCATACATATTTCTGAACTTTCACAAAAAATATCACTTAATTACTCCATGTGTAGCAAATATTTACTTCAAAATTGCCTGAGTGAAGTTATAAACCCATGATGGTATCACTTGCACAGAACAGAAGAAATTTTGACACAAGAATTCTATTATCAAAATGACAATGTAATTTCCACAGTACTATCTCACTCCATAAATGTTTCAAGCAGTTCAGGATGCTGTCTATAGTTTCTGTGTCTCAACGATTATAATCAGAGGCCAGATTAATTTTAGTCCAACTACATGACATATTTGACCTCTTAATGCTTAAGGTAGAGCCCAGTGGCCCATTGTTATGTGCCAACACCATTGTTAACAGGTGCATTTTTAATACCTTAGTTGATCTTGGGCCACTTGCCATTGCATGCAGCAACTACTTAGGTTGTCATCTGGCCTTCAAAGGTTAAGATAATTTTGTATGTATCATTAGTTGGTAATTTAAGAATGCAGTTACTGAACTGGCTGTGTAAAGGCATGACGATTTCTTTAAGATATCAGCAAATGTTACAGTTGCCATCTTCAGGCTTTTGGCAAAATTCGTGTTAACCAGACTGGTCACCATGTCTCCACTAGAATCTGTAGACACATTACACACAACTGGTGAGCCAGCAGTAAGTGGTAGACAAACAGTGCAGAGATAAAGTATGCTATTGACTCTGACAGTGCAGCTGTCATAGACAACATCCATACTTCAATGAAGAGGCCACAGAAATGCCATGACAACTTTAGTCAAAAGAATGGATACAGACTAAGCAAAGCCTGGCTCCACCTCTGCCCACATCCACTTTTCCTCAAGGCCACACACCAATACTTTAACACTTTTTCTTCGTCCAGTTTTTGTGACTTCCCAATCACCTCTTTTCACTCTCTCCTGTCTCAATTCCTTTCCTTATGTCCTTGATATGATCCCTCAAATTGACTCCGCAGTCACCTATCACATCTCTGTAAAGCCTCCAATAACCTCCAGATTCCTTCATGCTGAAGATTGTAACCGTAATGACTATTGAATGTTGAGAAATCTTCATTCCTCTACACAGCCTAATCCCTAAAGCCAACCAAAATCACTGTACTCCAGATGTGGAAGAATATGGATTGGAAATTTGAACTCATGTAACACAAGTAAAAAGTTGTGCTGTCTTATCACAGATTACATGCATTCAGTGCAGCAATATTTCTACAAAATTCAACTTTTCTTTCACACATGTCTCAAATCCATAACATGGTCAGTATGCTCTCAGACTTAATTGAAACTTGGATGGTGTGTATGGAATGCATATATTATGGATTGGAATTTCTGCCTGGCAAGATAAAATGGATCAGCACCTTCTACTTTTGCAAACATTTATTGTGTACAAACTACAGAATCTAGGGCCCAATGTATTTGGGACTGGTGTTTTGCAATGACTGGCTATATATTCAAACAGGTACTAACCCATACCCCTGGCTTCCTTGCCCTCCAAGTTTCAAATTACCAGTCTTAGACTGTGCCATACTAAAAGCACTAGAAAGCAACAAAAGACATTTTTAAGGTATACAATATTGAGGTTACACATCTTAAATTTTTGTATCCGACAGTAAAAGTAGTATGTAATTTATGTCATTGCACAGTGGTTTAGAATGCCTTCAGACCTGGCCAAAATCGAAATTACCATTTTATAATCATTTGTGTGACTGCTACCTGTGTATTGCATGTTGAACTGTGTTTTAATGATTAGTTGCTATAATTTGTGTACAGGATTGCATTCACAAGGCCACTATGTTATAATGGAGCAAGCATCTGAAAGTTAAGTGCTATGCATATTGGTGTTTTCATTACTTTTATAGTCTTGTCATAATAATTGTCCTGTCTTATGTGGTCTAATGTACAGAGGTGTTTCCCAAACTTTTTTGCTTGCAGACCCTTTTTGGCTTCAAAACATAACCACAGATCCTCATGTCATTGCTGACATAAATATATTGTCCAGATGATGGTTATGTAAAATTAAAAATTTATATCTCAGAACTGATTTTAGATAGCTATGAATACATACGTGTACCATGTGTACCAATGCATTGCATGATTTGGCCTTCATTAAAATTACTGTTGCTTGCTTCATTGGTACAGGGGGTTTCTTAATTATTCTAAGGGTCATATGAAATAAACACAATGGCAATTAAACAAGGCCTACAATTATTTTTAACAAAATGTTATTCCTGTAACTAAATAAATAAGTAAACTTCAAAGTAGCCTTTACAGAAATGTATCCATGGATCCCCTTGGGATCCACGGAGCAAACTTTGGGGACTACTGCTCTAGAGGCAAAGATTTTTGTAACAGGAGTGTTTTGGAACACCTATGGATGAAATCCCACAACTAATTCAGTTCTGGCACCCTAGAATGTATACTGTCAAACAACAGAATTATCTGCTCATTCTTGTTACCATGTTTGTACGTCTGCGAAAAATGTACGTGCAAATTTTCTTCTTTTCTAGACGAGATAACTTTTAGTCAGTGAATTTGAATAATCAAATGTACTTATAAAATATTACTTGGATATGTACACAACATTATTATATTTCTCATCAACCTACAGTAATTTATACATAAGTTCAAATGAAATGTATTCAAGATATTGCAAAACTATCCAGTCAGTTGAAGTGAGGTCAGCATGCGTGAGACATAGTAATCTCACTCTGGGTTTCCAAATTACTCCAAGACTGCATTTATAGTACAAAATTGGTGTGAATAAATTATATGCCAACATTTTTTCAAAAGATGAGACAAAAATTGCAGGGCAGCTACATGCAGTTGGAAATTTATTTTATTTTTCCCAAAGATGCAATTCCACCTACAACTTTGACACAAGGCCATGTAAATACACACAAACCATAATCATGTAAGGGATATCCTGGGATGTTGGAAAATAGTAGCAATAACATGACAGCAGAAAAACAGGTCTTGCAGTACGAACAAAAACAGCTCACATTAAAGAATCAGACACCAAACTTCAACTATTTCACTAACATTATCTTCAGGATAAAATCTACATGAAAAAGCTTATGACACGTATGTTCAACAAATGGCTAATCTTTCTGATACAAGAGTATTTGTGATTGTATATTACCCCCAGATTATGAAGTTTTAACAAGTGGATCAGAGACCATTGTGTTAGTAATTTTTCTTATTGGTCAGTTACCTGAGGAGTGTCAAGAATTGTAACAAATTTTTTGTAGAAACTACACCTTTCAAGTTCTCATGATGGGTCAACAACTAAGACTTGTTCAACCATTGTCTTGGTCTACCTCACAGTCTAATTACCAGTGTGTTGCCTGTTACAAATGAATATGAACAATTGCCTGAAACAGATATTATTTTCTTCAGATGGATGTCCCTGTGGCGATCAGCCCTCTTGTGGCATGTGAACACAAATATACAATGATGGAAGCATGGGGAAATCAGCCAATGTAACTCACACTACTATACCACCATTAATGGTTATGATGGTATGTATTTAAAAACAGTGATGTTTCTTTTATTTTGATCTTTGCTCAGCTGATAGAAATAAAAGACTGTATGAAGGATGCACAAATATTAATAACAGAATTACAAGTGTGAAGGCATTACAGATCACTATGTAATGGTCTAATCACTCACTGTTGCATAAAAGTAATGTACACTATACTGGTCTTTCTAATGTTGCTTCATTTTCACATATGTGCGTTCACTTTATAGTTCCCCATTGGTACACAATTCCTTACATTACAAAAAACTCCCCTGCACTCAAGTGCATTTTTGTACACACCCACATACATATACACACACAAACAATCTCTCTCTCTCTCGTTCCATCACACACAAATGCTGTACAGTAGCACCCAGAGGCAAAGAGTGTGTACTGTTATAACAATAACAAAACTGAAACAACAAATTAACCAACCAAACAACCACCCCATGCAGCAACTCTCAAGATCCCTCATTCCACCCATTAGATGAGCATCTTGAACATAAGTTGCTGAATACTTATTGTAGTGAAAAGTATGAATGTAATGTCATCCCTAAAGATGCCATGGGGTCATAAAGGGGGAGAGGAAGTGTAGCCCCACTCATTTTTCACCTTAGCACTATATGCAGGTTGAATGGTCAGTCTCATATCCAAGTGTTTACTTCTGGGGAGAAAGAGCCATGGGACCCACTGAATAAGAGGCTGGTTGGGCCCTAGAACTGGTTGTGATAATTTTGAGAAGAGATAAATTTCTTGTCCCTGTCAGGATTCAAACTGGTGTGGAGAATGCTTCAATGCAAAGCTACCGAGAAGAAGGGATCAAATGTTTTAAGTCCAATATGTGTTTTCCACAAGTCTTGTAGTTTAATATAATGGATGTTCTTTTCCAAATGTGCATACTCAACAAATACTGACCTGCTGCATAATACAAAAGATTATTGAAGTCTCCCATTGTGGCTAATAAGCAGATGAAGCTTCCTTTAACCTGCATTTAATAATTCTACAAGTACATAAATACAGCTTTAATAAAAGTATAATGAAATACGAGTATGGAGAAATGGCGGAATGATGCCGACAGCAGAAAACTGAAATAGTCAAAGAAAAAACCACCTCAATACTACTCCATCCACTACAAATCCCGTAAGGACTGGACATGGTGATGGGAAAAAAAAATCTCTGCCCCTGCTACTGTGCCTAAAATTCAGGGAAACAGCTGGTGGGGTGGGGGTGGGGGAGAGGTGAAGTTCAGCCTAGATCCATGATGGGCCAGAGGGTGAGTAGAGGTATAGCTCTACTTTCTGTTTAACCTTGGCACTCCCCGCATAGAAGGCTGGGTGGGCCCGAGGGCTGGTCTGGATGGGTGTGGAAAATTTTGCCCCACCAGGATTTGACTCCCTAACTGTCCAGTCCATAGCGAGCTGCTACACAGACTACAAAAACAGTTGGATAGGGGCCTTCTACTGTTCTCACGTGAACAGACATTAAAATATTCACAGCACTGGTCTGTGAAAATCTAAGACAGGAGCTGCCCAGTATACCAGATGTAGGGGACAGTACTTGAAAAAGTGTGACTATTCCAACAATGGCCTCCAGTTACAAAGTGAAGATGCTCTTTTCAACTTGAAGTGTTACTAACTCCATAGCACATAGAAATTGTAGTGGCATATCATCTATTGTTCAGAGTGTTGAAGAAAAATGTATTGCATACCAAGAATGTTGTTATGCTACTCTTCTACAGTATTAAAATCTTAAATGTCAGTGAAAAACTGCATGGCTGTTGTATGTGACATTAGTCACTTGTCATTAGAGCATCAAATTTACATATTCATGCAACCTTTCATCTGCAGACATATCTAAATTTAACAAGATGTATGCACATTGTAACAATTGTGGCATGATCACTTGTTTAAATTATTTATAAAATCATAACAGAAACAGAAAACAATGTATTGTGCATAAAATGTTTTTCAGTTTTCCTTATGACTTCTATTCCAGACATTTTTTTTTTCCCTATGAATACTTGGTGCTCATACTGTTGGATACTTCTAACCCACAATGAAATTTGTTGACAAATTTTTGTGGAATGCCAATAACAAAGTTCACAAAAATTCATTCCACAGTTCTTGGACTGCTACATTCAGACAGATATGCTGAAACTAAAGAGATGCACTTTGCAATGTTTTATTCAGAACATACAAAAACTCTGTGTAACTTCTACTTTTCTTTCCCTCTGAAATTCTCAATAGAACACTTAATGTAACAGGATTCTATGTATTTGACAGACAAGTTCCTGTCTATAAGACATAGTCCGCTTTCCCTCATGGCATAACTGTCCTTCCACAGCAGGGAGAGGGTTAGAAATAAGGGTACAGTATCATAACTATTAAAGGGGGGGGGGAGGCTTGGAAATTCAGATCTCATTAAAACCAGCCATTGTCATATCATTTTTACTTCATTTGAACTGTTTAGCAAACACTGGAAGTAGGCCTATGTTTTTTTTTTTTTGTTTATCACTGTCTAAAACCAAGCTGGATTATATTACCAACTGTCTGGTCCTGAGGCTAAGAATACCAAAATCTGAAGATATGAGACTTCTGGCACTTTGATGCTGTGTCAGTGGGCCAAGTACTCCTCTTGGCATTTTTTGAATCTGGGCACTATGATCCCTCAAAATGTCAGGAAACACTCACCCAATGACATAGTGTCATGTTCCAGAAGCCCTGAATCTTCAGCAACACCACTAGGTGAACCTCAAATCTACAACATTAAATTATCACTGCCAATTCCACTTTGAGCTGATGCTACTTTGAGAGATTCTTACAAGTAGCATCTGCTGCATGCAAGAGGATTGTTCTGAACAATACAATTTTGCCACAAATACAGTTACTGCATGGAGTGTGTTCTCCATTAATTACATTTGGTTTATCAGAAGTCACCACACTGTTGCTGCCATATATGTGTAATGGAGGCTCCAAATATATTACATACATCTACTCGCCACTTAAACACACTCCATGCCCAAAGAGTCATTGCATATTTCATACAAAGAGGAGATTAAAAAAAAAAAAAAACTGAACATTAAATGTTAAGGTCAGAGAACAAAAGTAATATATTCTTTCGTTTACTTTCTAACCTTACATATGGTAACTATTTGTTTCTTTAATTTTACTGTATTTTGACCAAGGATAAAACTGCACTTTATCCTTGTCAAGTCATGTATGACAAGTGGGGAAGCATATTTCTATGGAACCCACATATAACAATTTTTGACTGATACTTTAAAGTATGTGATCTGAGAAAATAACAATGAATATATTTCATATAAAGGAAAATATTTAAATATTTATGTCTATAAACAGATATGCTACTTCTAAAAATGATTACACAAAAAATAAACACCATAACAAACATACTCTAGATTTCATAGGGGTTTAAATGTTATGAATCACCAATTAAGATATAAATACATGGTGGACCCATAAATATTGTAATAAGTGGGGAGAGTGATATATGGATCCTAAATGCACTGTAAAATACTGTATAATTGCAGAATTTACTTTAGGTGCTGTGTTATTGACTGACGTGTTGTATTTATACGTTATAACACTATGGGATGAAAAACATAAAAAATATTCAGAAGATATCTAAATTCATGAGAAGAACAGAAAACAGTTTAACGGTAGTATACATTATATGATGACTGCTGACTTCTTAGATTTGACATTATATTGCTAACAGAACAGATCTGAAAGAGTAATGGAATTTTGAAATAAGATGACAGTACAGACAGGTGTTTGCCAGAATATGACCCCAGACACAGTGAATGAAATTATGAAAAGATTTAAACCACATGCTATGCTTAATCACTTCAAGAGTATGTTGCATATCTATATGGAAATCCCCATTCTTGAGATGTACAATTACCTATCCATATAACAATTCACAAACATTCCTATTTTCAACAGGCATTATAATTATAACATACCAAACCAGCTGTAAGAAAAGTTTTCCCAGTTCTAAAATGAAGTTTGGAAAATTTTATAATTTCTGATGTATGGCCAGCATCTCTTGCACGCTGCATTACTGAATCAAGTGCAGAAAGTAAGTCAACCCTGTTCTAACACTTCCTTCTTTTTTTCAGGTATTTTAAATCAGATGTATTCAGCCTGTCAACGGGGAGGAACACAAGTTCTGATGTCCTGGATGGAGCCACCACAGGGCTTCACAAGGTTAGGCATTTATAGTGGATCTGGAGAGTGTAATTAATTACCGAAATGTCTTATTCGGGTACAATATTTGAAATTCACACTCTCACGAATTCTATCTAGTAGTTCATAATCTACACATATGATTCAAACAACACCTTTAACTGCATTCCCATGTTATTTCAGACTATGACAACTTTGCAACATAGGCCTAGCATGAATTTTCTCATAATTTTTAAAGTCTTCTTGCATGTTCCATATAACCCTCTTATATTTTAATCGTGATTTCAATGTGACAAATCAAGAGGAAAGTAACTGTGTGTGGAAAAAAACTGCATCGGATACCAAAACCAAATGACTTGTACCAGTTATGCTCAAAAATGGTAGTACACTTAAGCTGAAATGCAGGACAGTTGGCACAAACACTATTAATACTCAGTAACTGTCTACTGTCACCTTGTAAGAACTCTCTTAGCAGTATTTCCATAGTACAATCACATCACTAACTTATGGTAAAATAATTTTTATTCAGAGAGGTTCATTTGTTCTATGTTCTGTTTTTACATGAAAGGATAATACTGGATTAATATGAAAACATTTTCCCATACAACAAACCCCACAGGAAGCTCAACGATGTATATATGTTATGCAAAAAATTTGGACTGGTAAGGTATAGAGCACACATGGTTTTCATGCTTAATAATACATCATGTCTACGTCCTGTAATGTGCACATTTATAGCGAATTTTGTTGCTGACTGGGTTCTACTGTGGAGGCAGCAGTAAAAAAATGAGCAACTTTTTTTTGTATTAAAGGCAATACTTACTACATACAGCACTGTATGTTTTAAAGTTATGGACATGTGATATTTATATAACAAGAATACAAAATAAAACTTTCATCAGAAATTTCATACTGTGTAATGAATAAGCTCTCAACAACTCCAAGTTGAAAAAATTATCTTGTTTCAAGAAAATAACACACCTTAAGCTTTCATTTTAAATTATCCAAACTAGCATATTTTACAATGATAATTTTAGATTTCCACTTCTAGAGCAGATGGTACAATTATCTACAACACAGAAAAACAATGAAAAATACAGAATGACACTTACAGAGTAAACACTTCATTTTACATGTGGTCAGGAAGTCTGAACAGTTCAGTGACTCTGTTATATTAGTTATAAAAATCTTGCACTTCATTTTTAACACTCAAAATATCTAAATTTCTGTAATCCATGTAGCATGATGTGTGCCAGAAGAACCTGACATATTTATGTTCATTCTTTCCCTTCTAAATATCTAACATCAGCTCTAAATACCATTTGCACTATTCTCAATTATTCACACCCTGTTGGAATCCATTCTTGAATGCATCTTATTTACATGATGATGATGATCTGTTAAAAGACAATAAATTCTCTTATAGTAACAGGTGGGGTTATCAAAATTTAACCACAAACATTCTAGTTTATGGGATACAGATAAAATTATTCAATACAAAGGATAGCTCTCTGTAAAGATGTTAGAACATCACAACACTACGTCAAGTTGTAGACGCTGCAAAAGACTGAATATATCAGACCTGTTCAGTTCTGGGGCACAGACATTAAGTGAGAAACTTAAATTTGGAGTTAAGAAGCTAGAGAAATCCACATCTGATCAGGCTCTAAGATGGCAAAAATGTATAATTTATTCACGCATAATCATTATAAGATATGGTGTGTTTGCTTTACAATCAAAGCTTTGAAAAAGTGTTTCTTTCTATTCTTGTATGTTAATGCACAATTATACAGGTATACTCATCCTGCAGGCAACTTACATTATACCTTGATGTTACATATATGATACACAAAATCTTCAGTCTAATGCAGTGTTAAAATTTGAGCGATTTCTGTTACTTTGTACGAACAGGTTTTCTGTCTTATACAAATGATAACGGCTGTTTTTAACAGTCAGATGTAAATGTCAAAGGACATTATAAAATCTGCGTCATGGTTCAATCAATGTTCAAGAGTCTGAAGGAGGAACATATACATCTTAATTATGATACATAATACTCTTTCTCTCTCTCTCTCTCTCACACACACACACACACACACACACAAACACCCACATACTACTGCTGTCCTGCAGTATATGTATAGTGTTTGTGCAAACGATTTCTTCCAAATAACGGATGTGGCTTGCATTTAACATTCTTGTCTATCAGGGTACATTACTGATGTAACCACGACCATTTGTTTCTGAAAACAGCCGTTAATATATGAAGTTTATTTAATCTCATGTTGGAAGCAGAAACTTCCACAGCGATTATTTATTAAATTGTATGTATACTGTAAGCCATTATTACTTACATATGTTTTAGGATTTATAACCCTTTAATTAACCTCAGATACAATTATGTACTGTGTTTGTATCTTTAAGGAACTAACAAATAGGATCTCCCCCTCCCCTCTTCCTCTTGACCCTGCACTTTGTTCAACTTAACTACTGCATGTTTTTCACACATTCATACAGCGCTGTCAACTTCTTGTCTCTATAACTCTCACAATATTTGGCAATGAAAAAAGCATGCCATAGTAATTAGCCTATTATGTCAACATTAACCTTCTACATCCACTGGATTCAACTGTTATGCAATTGGCACTCATTAAATTGATGATTCAGAAAAAGAAACAGAGTCTGTGAAAGATAGAAATGAAACATGATGTGGGGCTGTCTGGTGCTCATTCCAGAAAGCTGTGATGGATTTCTTCATGCTCTTGCTCAGTCACCACAATGAAATAAATTCTTGGCTGCATTTTACATCTGCCATATACATGTTTCTTGTTTTATACTGGAGCAAAATTGCTAAACACCTACAGAAGAAATTGAGAGAATATGTGAAACACTGAACAAGTAAGTGACACAAATTTATGCTTTGTAAAGAACAATGACACTGAAATTTAAGGTTTTTTTTTGAGAAGCACAGAGTTATTCAGCCAGTTTCGAGGCAATCTGCATTTTATTGAACCAGAATGTTCATTACTGCGTTTACAGCAGCATCCCACTGGTCCCTATCCTTAGGCAGATAAACCCACATTTGCTACATAACCTTGCATGTGTACGTAGTCAAACACCCCTAGAAATTAATTTTATATTTAGGCAAAAAAGAAATTACTGGATTTTTAACACACGCTGGATAATTGCTGTTTATTTTCCACACAATGCCACTAATTTCATAGTTTCATCTTTTTCGGTTCAAATAATACTCATGTTTTTCATAAACCATGTGCTAATATTTAAATACCCATCCTGGCAGGATAATGGTTGAATTTTTTTTCTAAGGTCATTGGGTGGCATGAGACTCAGCCCCTTTGTACTGCAGCCATTATGGTGTCTCACATGATGAATGAATGAATGAATATGGAGCACTGGTATTTAGATGAAGACACTGACAAAGTAACCTGTTGTCCACCACAAACCTCACATGGACAGACCTGGGATTGAAGCTGGGCCTCCATGCTGAGAGGAGCCTGAATGAGCTATGGTACTATTCCAATGCCATGATATTCTTAAATCTTTATTGTTGTATATAAAGTTGTCATTATTAGATGAGAACTGATAAAGAAAATCCCAACTTAATAAAATTACTGTATTATCATAATCATTATAAATGACTACACATGTTATATTGTTCACATACAGCTGGCTAATGTTAGTGAATCTATGATGTACAGTTCACCATGAAACACTCTTATAACCATTCAGCTAGTCAGGAAATTCCCAGCCATTTATGAAGGTTGACAGCTATGTTCACAAGAGGCCCACCACTGAATCTATTGTGGGCCAGTTAAACAGCCAACATTACGCTTCTTTAACCTTTCATCAACCAAGCTGGTATTTAAATTGTAATGCATGATTTATGAAAAATCTATTATTTCAACAGAAAGACAAAAAATTATGACATAAGTGACATTTTGTGGAGATTAAAACAGAGACTACACAGGACATCTTAAAATGCAGTAAATTTCCTTGCTGCCTAAATATATAAAATGAATTTTTTGTGTGTATTCATGTATTTGAATACAGGTTGTTTACAGGTTAAGGAATTTTTAAATATTATTCTTCCATGTACGACTTGGTATTCAAACAGATCTCTCCCTCCCAGGTGTCCTGACAACTTGCAGTGTAACCCCCAAGTAATATGCATCAATGAAATAATTTAACATTCAGCTTTAGTGATCCAAATAAATCATCTTGGGGTTGATTTCTCCCTGTGAGATTTTGCAATGAACAGAAAGCTTAAACAAGGGTTTCACTGTACACACATTTACCAAAACTGTTCATGGTATCAATGCCAATTAAAAGACAAAGTAAAACAATCTAATTACAAATGCACTTTGTGTTGACAATAATCCCTTCATTATATTCACTACTGAAAAAGAAGTGTAACTACACTAACTTAACTATGAATGCACTCTACTGAGAAACAGTAAACCACATAAATAACACAGACATGCATGTGAATGTATTTGTGGTTATTTCTATTTATGCCAACATGTGACTGGAATATGGTCTTACAATAACAACTGAGATGGAGAGAGGTGAGGACAAAAGGCAGAACTAGCACATCTTATGCACTTTTTTGTTCAAGGTGTTACTTATCTGTAAAATATTACACAAACATTCAACTTCAGGAAATAATTTCTCACAAATTATGTTAAATGTAAATGATGACAAGTTTCACTAAATTTAGAGTAAACCGTTTTCCAACAATGCCTAGGTCCTTACTCCTTTTTTATGCAGAAACATCATATTGGTAGCAGGCATAATGTACACCTTCATGTTATTGCTCCCTGATCATCTAAAAATTCGGAATTCACATTTAAAATTCCACTTGCCCCTACATGAATAAACCTTTTCATGTTCAAAGATTAAGAATGCTACACACCTTGAAGTAGGTACCTGTAAATGTTAACAGCATTTCCTCTTGTTCTGTTTAGGTCCTTTTCGAAGATTTACTGTGTCGATATTCTGAATAGCTTGTCTCTCTTTCAGCTCCTTTTTTGTTTTCAAGACTAGTTTTGTTATTGCCATAAACATCTGAAAATTAAAAAAAAAAAAATATATACTGCTTTGTTTAAGAATGTCATTTCATATCTAGAGAAAGTTTTTCCACTCTGGTCACACTAAACTACACTGAAGCCAAAATATGTTTATGAAATGTACCTCTTCAACATTTATGTTATCCTTTGCACTGGTTTCGAACAACCTGATTCCCATCTGGTCTGCAAATCGCTGGGCATCCTCTGTCAATACTACTTTCCTGTCAGGTGCATCATTTTTGTTCCCAACTGTAAAAAGTCAATAATTTATTTTTTATGTGTGTCAGTTTCTCAGTGGTATAATGCCATGGTAATACATATATGTAATACATACCCAATATCCTGTTGACAACATCACAGTTTTGTTCAATCTCATGCAACCACCTTTTAACATTTGCAAACGAATCGCCACTTGTTACATCGTAAACGACGATAACTCCGTGAGTCCCTCTGTAATAACTGTAAGAGAAGAGCTTAAGGTAAAAGTTTAAATATCAGGAATGAAAATTTGGAGAATGAAATAGAGAAACTTACGTTGAGGTTATGGTGCGGAACCTCTCCTGTCCTGCAGTATCCCAAATTTGAAGCTTCACCCTTTCTCCTTCTATTTCAACAGTTCGTATTTTGAAGTCAACACCAATAGTCGTTATGTAGCTTCCAGAAAATGTGTTGTCTGCAAACCGTAGTAACAACGAACTCTTCCCAACACCTGTTTTTAAATAAACCACGTGTCGCAAAATCAATGAACAGAATTTAAAGTACTGTGGTTAAAAACACTATGCTGTCTTTATAGGTTATAAACCACGAACAGTAATGAACTATTTCGTCAGTACTTACCACTGTCACCTATTATGAGTAATTTGAAGAGATGGTCATATTCTCTGGCCATGTCTGTTACCCGTTTCACTGTAAAGTTATAATTAATAATTTTCTTCCACACTCCTGGTATGCAGTTTAAAACAACAAACGGTACGATTCTGCAAATGATTCATCCAAATTACAAAGCCTATGGTCTTAACACGAGAAGCTTTCACACGGATGTTGCTCTTTGGTTTTATGCGAATGAAACTTAATCCCATGTTACCCAACTTACTGAAATTATGCGCTATACGACGGCGAACTAGTAAATTACGGTTTCATTAACTGTAATGTTGGCAGAATGTAGATAGTCATTTCCACTGCAAGGTCTAGCAGACGATAACACTCAGCATAGAGCAATGAAGATGGTTATTCCAATGTTTTAGTTTCTTTTGTCTGATTGTATGTACATATTTAAAAATTACGAAGTAAAATATTCAAGGATGATAAACAAATTTGGTTTTTCACATATGGCTATAAAATTTGTTAATATAAAAACGAGTCCCAACGTGACTCGTTTAATGGGTTCTAGAGATCAAGTCGTATCGGCACAAGGTCCAGGATCGGGTGATTCAGTAAAAATGGGAAACAGGTATCGTTAGTGAATATTAATGCATAATTTTGTAAGATCTGTGAATGTCATGCTCACATCCCTCTTTGTTTTGTTGACCGTGTATCTCGACCTGTGTAATGAAAACCAACTTGATGCATTATTTATCCTCAGTTTATTTCGTCGATCAACCTCTACATGTTTCGGGCATACTTGTAGCCCATCAGGATGTATACTACGTTTTAGTTGGCTGTCTGTTGGTCGGGCCAACATACAGTCACCTAAAAAGAACAACATGTACCAGTTGTATATATAAAGTATACCTCCTGATGATGGGCTACAAATATGCCCGAAACATGTAGAGGTTGATTGACGAAATAAATTGAGGATAAATAGTGCATCAAGTTGGTTTTCATTACATGAACCTTCTTTGGTGTTGTCAGTCATAGGAGCACAGATTCATGAACTTACGGAAATCGTTTTAATCACAGCATCGAACCTGTAAAAATGGCATATACATCATATGAATCAACAAAGGCATCATTTATGTCAACAGATTGGCCTGTTATCATAATGCATGGTTTGCTGGGCTCAAAGGCAAATTGGAATGCCATGTCAAAGATGTTGCACAATAAAACCAATAGAAAGGTGAGCCATCACTCTTCACTTTCTGTTGATTTATGACATGTTTCTTTTTGTGTGAGATTTAAGTGCTTGACTCTGTGTATGTTTTAGATATTTGCAGTGGATGCACGTAACCATGGAGACAGTCCACATACTAATGAGATGACATACACCCATCTAGTAGAAGATTTACGGGCTCTGATGAGTGATCTCAACATTAAACAAGCAACTTTTATTGGCCACAGCATGGGTGGACGGGCTGCAATGCTTATGGCCCTCAGATATGTAAGTTAGATGATTAAAATTTATCATATAGATTTCACTTATTACTATTGAAATAGTGTTAGATGTTGTATACAGAGTGTTATTTGATGCCATTCTGAATGAAGACCTGTCGTGCTGCCAGTTAGACATAAAAGTGCTACCCAGTGGATCCAAGTGTTGGTAGTTCCAACTATTTACAGTTTACGATAAAATGTAATGGTAAGAAACAGTGTGTGTTCATTTGGTAAATTGTAAATAATTGTTGTTTCAGCCAGAACTGGTGGAAAAGTTGGTTATTGTTGACATCTCTCCAGTTACTGTTGGTTCCACCCTCTTCACCATGCCTAAGTATTTTGAAGGAATGATGTCAGTGAAGCTTGATAGAAATATTCCATTGTCAAAAGCTCGCAGAATGGCAGATGAACAGCTGGCTAAGTTTGTGTTGGTATGTGTTAAAAACTGTATTATGTTTCTTGCCTTCTGTGAAGTATGACTCTGTGCAGTCTGGTATAAATTTGTCAAGGTTTTGGAGAAACCTGCTGTTTCCACCTCCACCATACGATGGCAACATGCTGCTCTGCAGTGTTGGTGAATTTGTATGAGACCAAACAGTGTCAAATATGCTGCTTAGTCACTTCCATGAGAATCTCAAACATCTATCATATAGGCATTATTACAACCAGAGAGAGAACTGTGTCCATTTACGGGAACAGTGGAAACATACTTGCTGTATTGAGAACAGGTGTGATATATGCAGTTTCCAAGGGAAGGCATATGCTAATGGTATGTTTTTTTTAATTAGGATTGCGGGACACGCCAGTTTATTTTGACAAACCTGGTGGAAGCTGAGGGAGGTTGTTACAAGTGGAGGGTAAATCTGGATTCCATTACTCGTAACTTCAACTGTCTTGCAACCTTCCCACCAGCAGGCACCTCTTGTCCAGTGCCTACATTGTTTATTGCAGGAGCAAATTCAGATTATGTTAGGTCAGTATGTGGTTCACTGAAGAATATTATAAAATTCTTGTGAGTCTTGAACTTAAAAAAAATGATATCTAAAAATTGTGCTGTTACTGTGATTAGCAATAATAAATGTTTGGCAGTTTGTTAAATATTGAAAATCCTAGTCTGTTTCTTGATGTTGTTCACTTTACAGATATTTGTGGCTGTAACTCGGCATTAAGTTTTTCTTTGGTGTCATCGAACCCTTAAAGTTAAAGACAAATTGCTGTATGGGTTTATTTATTATGTACAACAAAGTAGCAGGTTGTCCGCTGATTAGATCCAGTTTGGGGTAATGCATGTTATGAAGTAAGGGGTACTGTGGTAGTGGATCCATAGTTCCATTATTTGAGAGCAGAATGTACCTAAGTCATCAGTTGACTGGGTCTTGTTCTGCTGGCTATTGTGTGTCAGAAACATTGATTCATGTAGTCTACATGATCAACCTTTGTAACTTTGCTGTCCTGACGGGCTCAGTCTGATAGGTGATTCTCTTTCGGGAAGCGGGTGTGGTTCACCGAATCACATATATTTTTAATTTTTTCTTTTTTCCTTTTTGTTTTATTTACTCAATTTATTCTTGATATAAAATAATGGAGCGCTATATCCAGTAAAACAACTAGATCATTTCTAGGGAACTAACACAGTCACTTCTCTTTACACCTACTTACACCACACTCGTACGCGACTGAATTCGCACTGGATTGCTAGCATCTGTTGGCTGCTGCTAACGTTTTCTCATTTAAATCTCTCCCCTCCTACTTATCACCAATGGTCCTGAATATACGTTGACAGATTTACTTACAACGCATGCCATGAACCATCCGTAACTGACGCCAGCAATCCTAAAAAACAACTAAACTAAAAATGATCGGCTACAGTAGGTATATTGGATATGAAAAGATGGAATAGACAAGGCAGTGAACTCTGTTGGGATGACACTGAAACTTTCTTGTTTTACCAACTGAGCTGTGTTGTAGCATGTGTGCTGGAAAGGGAGGATCTGTTCAGAGCACTGCCTTGGCGGATTGTGGTTGTGACTTCATAAGACTGGGCATGTGAATTCAGGGAAGACTGATGCAGAGAAAAGAGTCATATAATAATTGAGATGTCTGAATGAAATAATTATATATCTTAAGGTGAAAACAGTGCCATAATGAGCCTTTGATTTCACGAAAGACAAGAAACTTCCTGATGAGATGAGTGATTCAGGTTCTCAAGGGTTTTGTTCTGTGAAGTAAATTTGTATCATATATGATCTTAGTGTTTGCAGGGTGAATCATAATATAGTACAGGTTATTTTAATATTTTCCTAATTTTAATACATGTGCCGTGCATCTTTCATTGTTTTCATTAAAACCAACAAATGCACAATTAATATTACAAAATCTTATGTTTATTGGGCCGTCATTGTGATGGTTGTGATGGTTGAAGAATAAAAGACCAACTTGATATCACTTACTATTTTATTTCACTTCTTATGTGCTGAACATGTTTCGGACATAAGAAGTGAAATAAAATAGCAAGTGACATCAAGTTGGACTTTTATTCTTCGGTATCACAAAAGTTTATATTACAACAATGTCTTGATACATAGTCCACACTCCTACGTGTTTTGACATTTCCATGTTGTCATGAGAGAGTTCCACATCTGTGCTTTGCTAAGTTACATGAATTCCTAAATTGCAGCAGTTAACATTACAATTTAATACAATTATTAAAATATTATTTAGTCATGTTTACAATAGAATTTATTTGACGTTATAGTCTCTTGTGCATGCAGTGTGTATTTGTGGCTGCATATACAGTCTGCAATAAATATGGATGGTATTGTATGGATGTATAGATATATTGTGGACAAATAAAAAATATTACAGGTTAGTTTCAGTAACTGCTTTTATGGTACAGTAAACTTCTGTGTTTAGTGAGATTAAAGAAATTCCTTCGATTTTAGTGACTTAATGAAACATCATATAACAGCCTGGTAATAACGACGGTATTAGTGTAATAAATACATTATTTTAATGTTGTGTATTTATTGTATGGAAATTCCCTGTAAATAGTAGGTCTGATGATCATGCTTCTTCTATTTCACAGATCTGGTGATCATGAGGAGATCAGAAGAATTTTTCCAGCAGCAAAGTTTGAAACCATTCCTGGTGCTGGCCACTGGGTTCATGCAGACAAACCCAATGAGTTATTAGAAATAATGAAGGACTTTATACAAACTGTGCAGACAATAGAAGGAAATAGTTAAAAATTTTGGATATTCTCTGTTTCCATTTCTAGTCTGTTTTGTCCTACTTGGTAGGTTTTTATGGTGATGTTCTAAGATATGGTGTTTTGAAAAGTTATTGATATTGAATAAGTTTACATTGTGTTGGTTGAAAGAAGTTGCATTATTATTTAAGATAAAGTCATCTTCAGAATTCCACTGAGCATTACGTTCTCCAACGTACTTGTTTTCATATCAACTGTAACAGTTTTAAAGTTTGTTAAACTGAGCATAATAGTACAGTAAACAAGTACATTGTATTGAGTGCAGCAAGAGTCATTAAACAAAAAAATGTTTTTTTTTTTTTTTTTTTTTAAAAAAAAAAAAAA
>Ga0136643_10003336_pt1 | contig 21575 bp, 9 predicted proteins | sample TergutLab28metaG_FD_96883 | JGI IMG/M metagenome (GOLD analysis project Ga0136643, IMG submission 96883) | Labiotermes labralis P1 segment gut microbial communities from Petit-Saut dam, French Guiana - Lab288 P1 (version 3) (version 3) | ecosystem: Host-associated > Arthropoda: Insects >...
AAACAAAAAAAAAAATTGTAAACCTTAATTTTTCCCCCCCCCCCCCCCCCCCGACCAGTAAAAAATTCCAAGTGCGCCGCTGGCTGAGGGTAACGTAAGAGAAAGTTCCAGAAGAAAGAGGAAACTTCACACTGCAGAGCTTGGTAATTAATTCCCTTCATAAATATTATCAGATTGATCAAATCAAAGAGAATGAAAGAAGTACGTAGGACAGAGATTAAGCATACAATTTTAATTGGAATACGCGTGCGAATGACATAACTTGGAGGAAGGGGAGCAAGAAAGTAGGAAAATATTAAAACTGATATTCGAGAAATAGGATGGGGACAGTGGGCTAGATTTAGGCCTCTTTTTTTAAAAAAAATATGTGTAAAAATACAAGAAGATATAATTTTGCCTGCTTTGCGTAAGATCAGAGCTTAGTCTCTCACGTTGCAGGATAAAACAGAGACGTAGCGTGTTTGAGAATTATGTGCTGGAGGAGAACATTTGGATTTAAGGGGAAGAAGTTGAAAGGATACTGGAGAAAGATACATAATGAGGAGCTTTAGAAATTTACTACTGGTTACAGGTTATTAGGGCAATCAAATCAAGTGGAAAGAGATAGGTGGCGTATGAGGCACGAATGGGAGTCAAAGAAATGCATAGACTGCTTTGGGTGGATAAATATTAAGAGATCAGACATGGACATAAATTGAAGGATAATATTAAAATGGGCAATCTGGAAATATAATGGGATGGTATGGACTGGATTTATCTACATCAAGATAGGTCTCGCTAGGGGGCTGTTTTGAACACGGTAATGAACTTTCGGGTTCCATAAAATTTGGGGCATTTCTTAAATAGTTAAGAAACTATTAGCTTTAAGTTACTGGTCCATGAAGTTAATTCCTACGTGCGATTCCCACTGCTGCATCTTCTGCTATGAACTGTAATTTGTTGCCTGCATTCAGCGATTCAGCAGCGGGTGCTGAATGTGCGCCAGACAGGGGTAGCAGCAGAGATGGATAGGATCGAAAGTTCTGTGTGCGTGAGGGTGGCATTGTGAGTACGCAGGGATGCTGTGGGGGATGCTAGCAAAAATACAGCGGGGTGGAAACCGCCCGGCGTCGCGACATGTTGGGGCGTAAAGGCGAGTTCACACAACGCGAGTATCTCCCCTTTCCACGTTTCCATAATTCCAAACAGGAGGTGGATTTTCTACATAGGTTTTGTACTGTCTTGGAGCAAGATTTATGGTACTTTCTGCAAGACACTAACGAATATTTACGAGATTTTAGGATCTAGCTGCGATGACTGTAAAGATTGCCGTCTTCCGGAATGTGGCCCCGTGTAGTCTGGTTACCCCTCTTCTATCTTTCAGATAGCAGAGGTACTGTACATTCATTCTAAATATCGGCGAATTCCTACCAGGCTGCAAGTCACCTGCCAGAATTCGGTAATCCGGTAATCTCTGAAACGAATATTTATAGATATTATCTAAAAACAAACAAAATTGCGAGCAAGCTGAACGGAATGCGCTAAGGTAATATTTCTGCAACCTGTAGCACGATGTAAAATAAACGATCGAATTCACAACAAAGACATCGGAGATAAATTAAATACATTTTCCATATTTTAACTTTGTATACAAGATGCATCATAGATTTTGATGTTTTGCTGACTACGCATCTCAGTATAATCTCAGTAAGTAACCAACTTAATGCACAAATTATTGTTTTATAATAAGTTTATTATATGCCTCTACATGTTTCGAGCACTATGTGCTCATCATCAGGTCAAAATTTTATTATACAGCATTTGGTATCATCACACTTGTAGGTGGCCGTCCCGTGCACAGGTTGAGAGAGTCCTCTCTCAACCTGTGCTCGGGACGGCCACCTACAAGTGTGATGATACCAGATGCTGTATAATAAAATTTTGAATTCCTGATGATGAGCACATGATGCTCGAAACATGTAGAGGCATTTGATAAACTTATTATAAAACAAGAATTTGTGCATTAAGTTGGTTAATTACTAAGATTACCGTGCATCTTTGTTTACGTCATTTTTTATTAACCAATAAGTTAAAAAGTGATTAGCTTACATATAAGTGTGTATTAATTTTTGGTTAATAAAAAGTGGTATTTTCCGTAATTGAAGCACATTGAACTAGAACTAGAAGTGCCGTGATCAGGCACCACCATTAGTAAATAGGTCAACATGCGTACAGCTGTAGCCCTCTTCCCCTCTATGGTTTCCTGGTCTTGTACTTAAATTACCACAGACGAAACTTTTTTTCTCATCTTTACCTATGTAAATTTGTAATTTTGAATTTTATGAAACTATAAAATTAGGTTAAATTTACAATATCATTGCATAAACAAATTTAGCATTTAAAGAGGTTGATTACGTTAATTAAAATACAAAAAGCATAAACATTATGGTTAATGAACACAAATTATCTTAATTGTCCAGCCCTAAACTATCATACTTCTGTACATTCATACACGTCACGTGTCTTCTCTCATTGCGTGTGATACATGTGTCACTGTGCAAGTCAGTCTTACTAATAAACAGGAACTGTATTCTCTGGCGTATAATTGACTCAGTGCGTATAGAAATATTGCTCAATTTTGTTTGTACCTTCGTTACATTTCTACAATTGCGTAGACATCGCGTCCTTCAGGTGTTCGAGATGACGATATAGAGCGAAATCACGTTCATGCTTTCACATATTCATCTGCCACGTGTCATTAAAACTTTCTGTAAATGTTTTTACGTGCTTTTCCAATTTTCAAAAATAATCGACAGGTTTATTTTCGTAATTTTAAATATAAAAACAAACTTTTTTTTTATTTTTACATAATTTTGTTTAGAGAACTGTGTAGTTAACACTTTCACGGTTACGGACGAGTACGCCCATTTAAAAGTGTCATTATTGTATATGTGTTTTTGAAGCGTTACGTCCAGAGTCAAATAATCGTGTTGAAGAACGTCATATAGAAATATAAAACCATCAGTAAACAAATTCTTGAAATTCAACATGATTAATTCAAAATAAACTATACCACACATACTTCGGCAAAGAATGTTTACTATAATACTAATCTGTTAAGACAAGCAAGTAGGTATGAAGTCAATAACACAACTATTGTTTGATTAGATGTTATATTCTAGGTCAAAAGACTATATGTTTCGGCCGGTAGTGGCCATCATCAGGTCTTTGTCATTCGACACACTTAAGATTATTTATATAATTGTGTGGCGTCTTGTTTGATGAGGAGATCTCAACATCAAGGCCTTTATTTGAGTATAGCATATCTATATTAAGTGTGTGGGTGAATTGCTTTATAATACATAAATGTATGCTTTGATAATATCAACAAACCGAAGAAACAAGGACCAAGAAAAAACCAAGAAACAAACACAACGAAACAAAAAACCAGGGGCAAAAAATCATAAAACACAAAACACAAAAAAATCACAAAAGGAGGAGAGGCCGGAGGTCCTGTCGTGGAGAGGCCACCACACAATTGTATAAAGTACTCTTAAGTGTGTCGAATGACAAAGACCTGATGATGGCCACTACCGGCCGAAACATGTAGTCTTTTGACCTAGAATATAACATTTAATTAAACAATAGTCGTGTTATTGACTTCATACCTACTTGCTAGTTTATACTACACAACGGGGATGGCACAATTCAGAGTAATCTGTTAAAAGTTATCAGCAGGCGGGCTGACGGATTTGCGCACAAATTTCTGGCCTAGCCGATCACAGACAAAACTCGGTCTGATCGGGAGCTGTCACGTGATCTCAGTCGAGGTCTCTGATTTGTCGAAAACAAAATTCAAATATTCCTACCAAAAACTGATGCAAATTTTCTCTAAACTACCCAATGATAGTCGTAGCATCATCACAAAATATTCCTTAATATGTACGCATTTCTGTGTGGTGCCAGAACTGTACACTATTCCTTCCACCCACTCCCACTCACCTTCTCCGCTATGTCAATACTCCGGTTCTTTTTTCTAAGGTCACTCCCAGCGAAACATCATTTGGAGTTGAATCTGTCAGTGACGTTTTGTATATTTTAAATTCAAGACGACTTGAAAAGACACATTTAAGTTTAACTGAGATAAAGAAAGAAAGAAAGAAGGAAAGAAAGAACGAAAGGAAGAAAAAAGAAAAGGAAAGAAAGAAAAAAGAAAGAACGAAAGAAAGAAACAGACATTAATGTAAGTTTCAATTCAGTAAATGTTCCAAATGGTCACCTTCCATTTTGTGGCACATTCTGACTCGACTGATCGTGGAGCATAACGTTCATCCGTGCGTCTTGCTGCATAGAAAACCGATTAAGTAAAATCTGAGGTATATTTTTATGTAAGGTTATATGCAAGTGGGAGCAACACACGAGAAAATTAGGAGTAGAAATCGAAATATTATGATCCGTGATGGATGCAAATATTAGCAAATACAGTAAACTAGCAAAATGTTTTCTAGTTAATAACGTTCCATGGGCTGCGCGATCCCCCCCCCCCCCCAAAAAAAAAAAAAATTTTTACGGGGCCCCCCCCTTTCTTTTTTTTATCTTATTTTTATTTTTTTTAAGTTATAAAGTTCCAGGGGGGGGCCGACCCCCCCCCCCCCCCAAAAAAAAAACTCATGTTAACGGGCGCGACACTGTATATGTTGTACTGCTATATTATATCATCTTGACTTAACCAATGCAATCTTATCTAAGAGCTGAGGCTCGCACAGATGCTTCTTCTGGGCTGTCAAGCCGCGTGTGCTGGTTGTTACCAACAGCAGACCTGCTTCCTCGTTTCTGCTTCTTTTGCCTTCAAGCACAATGTTCTCACATAACCTCATTTAAACGTAGCGTGCCCGCTCGCGCATGCGCACCGAAACAGAAAGCGTTCATAGTCCCGTAAATTTTGAGAACCAGTCCTAAATTAACAACATATTTCTGACTGGGGATGATCTCAGTAATAGGGTTGGGAAATGCTGCCAAAAGTCACCGGACGTCTTGTACTGTACACACAGCCTCGATGCTGTACCATAAGCGTACAATACAGACAGCCTTTCGTGGTTTGTCTGCCTGACTGGAACACTTCCGCCTTGAGGATTCTTGTTTTCTCGAAAGTTAGGATATTTATCGGGTAATATGGCATTATGAAGAAATGTAGCTCCTTCATCTGTTAGGGTCAATAATCCTTATGGAAACATCCCGGAAGAACTGAATCCTTAGAATCATGCTATGGAAGCCTCATATCACTGGTTACTTCTTGAGTGAAAACACCTTAGGAACAAATCTCGAGTTCTGAATGAAAGAAGCAGATCTTGGGAAGAGACATTGAATTCTGAATGAATGAAGATGGAGTGTCGGAACTAATCTTGTCTTCTGTTTAAATGGCAAGGGGACCTTCGGGAATTAGTCTTGTGTTCTAGTTGAATGAAACCATAACTTAGAATTAAACTTGCGTGCTGATTGAATAATGATGGATCTTCGGTATTATTCGTGCGTTGTGATTGGCAAGAGAAGGATATTTATAACTAATCTTGCATGATGTGGTGAACACATAACCGCATATTTGAAAGCTTAACCAATTAACAGTTATACTTCAAAGCGAACAACTAATGTTACATTTATTTTCATGTAGAGTCGAACTCGGTTATTACGTCACGAGAGGGAAAATTTTGTGTCGTTATGATCGAAAGTCGTTTAACCGAGGAGTATAACGTTATGGTTTACAGTGAGGAATTAACTGGTACTACAGAACATCTGACGTTATAGACGAGGTGTTGCATAAACCGATGTCGTTATAACCGGGTTCGAATGTATTTGTAAGCCTGGTGCTTGCGAGCGACGGACTTTAGTGTTAACAAATATTCAACAATCTCGTACTTGTGGCGCTTGCATTAGGTAGGGGTGTTACTATGACAAGTGTTAAGGTAAGGTACGTAGTTACCAATCTTTGGCAGGAAAATATCGCCTCCAAATCTCTAGTCTCATTTTTGGGGGGAGCAGGTTCCGTCGAAACGGTGGCAACTACCTGCGATATATAAGATGTCTCTAAAATTACAGGACAACTTTCAAGAGTAGGTGTTTGACATTAAACAAAGAAAAATTCATACAAACTTAAGTCCAGAAATGGGTAGATTTTAGTTTTACTGAAAACTTGTATTCAACGATACATGGTTTAACTATACTCTACTTTACTTGCAGCCGACGCAATAAATTAACAATACACTTTCCCAGTTTAATAGCTGTTTAGTTCTTATGGCTTATCGAGCCGCAATACAAGGTGTTCAAAACGTCCTGCACCTGTATCAATGCAGGCATGGACACGTCTGATCATGGACTCTTGCAACATTTTTAAGGTCGGCAGGCTGTTGCGAATGGCTTAACAAACTTAAAAAACGCGTTGGCGAAGTGTCTGTTCATTTTAAATTGGAGCTGAATAAAGTAGGGGTTTCAAATATCTACACATATGAAAATCTAAAAGATGGGTGTCGGGAGAACGTGGAAGCTGTACCTCAAAAAATATTTCCTGACGTATAATGACATGAATGTATTTCCTGTCTTGGTGAGAGGAAATGATTCCTGAAGTTTGTTCGAGCATTTTAAATACACCCTCTATAATCCAGACATACTTTGAAGATGAAGGCAGGAGGTGTCTCGTAAATATTGGTAACCACTTTTGAGAAAACTCGCTGTCCTATCGCAGAAGTTCACAATCTAAATTTTAATACTAGTAATAGCAATAATAATAATAATAATAATATTTATTAACTGCAATTGGATTGTCACCCGGTTGCAGTGGTTATTTTACATGTATACAAAATATGAAATTGGTTACTATAAATTTCAGTCGGGAGGGCTACATGAGAAGCATGTGGTGGCAACTTGGAAACTTGGGAACCATCTCAGAATTTGCTTATAGACACAGGGAAACCAAAAAAAACCTGTGTCGAGGTGGCCGGTCGCAGGACCTTCCGAATACTAACTTCTAGCCAGCAGTCCGACATCTAAAGTAAAAAACAACAATACACACACAGTACAATAAATACACATAAGATGACAACAATACACACAAGACACCTACAACAATACACACAAGACAACTAACAATACACAAGACATCTTAAAATACAACATGTACAAAATGTAAAAAAACACCAAGGTAAGAAGGTACTGTATATAGTTTATAGTATTTTTTCTCACACACATATTGTACTCACTGGTTCACCCCAGCCCTTAACTTCTCACCACTTTACTACTCATGTAAACTGTTCCCATAAAGTCTCGTCCCCCCCCCCTTTCACTATACTGCAATTAGCTTCACTTCATTTCACTTCATTACACTTTTAGATGATTTTCACTTCATTTTACTTCGCTTCTCTACACTTCTAGTTGATTTCCAACACTCTATACCTTCCTTTAACTCGCTTCTATTATCACCTTCCTTACCCTCTTTCTAAAAATAATTGGTTTGCAGAGAAGAGTTCCTAACACTTCTGCACGTAACTGGTTCCATTGTTGGATGGTCCTATTCACAAAGGAATATTTCCCTATATCCGTCCTTTGTGCCGACTAAACCTCAAATCTCGATATATGCCATTTTTAGTTCGGACATTATCAGAAATGTAAGGAGCGTAGAAATTAATTCCAAAATCCCATCCAAGTGTTTTACCTGGGTCTCACTGTGCAGTTGATAAAATATAGTGGATTGGATCTTGATACGGCCAATGAAATTCACTGAAGAAATTTTTCGAAGATTCGCTGTTTCTGTATCCATAGCATCAATAAGTACCTACCTTCGAAAACATTGTGTTCCTGTACGCCAGAAAACTACCTACTAGCTAAATCCTCACCTTTAACAACCTCAATTCTTAAATTTCGTAACAAAAACCGAACGTGGAAACATAAGGATGTTGCAATGTCAAGAGAGGGACATCACGTGGCGGCTTCACTGATGTTGTTTCACTTGAAACGTGTTCCGTCTAACAGTTAATTGCTTAGTAATTATAACCCAAAACAGGCATAACCTTGTGCGAGGAGAGAGGATAGAACAATGTTCGTCACGATTTCTAATGATACTCGTTTCAGTGTTTCCGCTATTTGAAGCCTCAATATCTATAAGAATTACAAGATAAAGATCTGTCATATTTAATGATAATATTAAAAATATCAACTGTGTCATAAGTAACAAACCATAAATCTTTGGATTCTAGAACGTAGGTTCTACGAGACGTGTAAAAGATGCGGGTTGGGGGGGGGGGGGGGGGGAGGTGAAGTTACATCTCCAAGCATTACTAATTTCGGTGCTAGATGGAGGCGTGTGTTAGGCATTACGACACGGCTGCTTTAACCCCGGGAAAAATAGCATCGGTCAAGATATTATACTCGTATTAAAGGCTGGGTGGACCTGAACACCGGTAGGGATGATTTGGGTTAGAAACAAATTTCCGATCCCTTCGCAATCGAACCCAAATTATCAGGGAGTGCAGTTCACCCTAATCACCACACTGAATGAACTTCGCCGCCTCCACTGGGATTTACGAAGATCAAACTAACAAAACGACGAAGATAATTACACGTTGAGTTTCACGAAATGTTCGATTTTCACCGTATATATATATATATGGCACGTATGGAGAAATGACACATGCATACGAATCTGAGTCGCAAATCTAAACAGCACAGAATATGGCGTAATTTGGAAGCTAATATTTGAATGGATCTTAAAGGGATAGTTTGCGAAATTGTAAATTGGATTTAACTACTTCAGTGAGTAGTTTCTATCAGCACGCCACTGAATATTCTGAGTTCCACAAGAGGCGGTATAATTCTTGACTAGCTAAGCCACTGTAAGCTTCTTAAGAAAAATTATGCTCATTCGAGTTAGTTATGCCAAAAGTTATATATATATATATATAAGTCATTTCGTGGTCTGTCTTATAACAGGTCCAAAAGATCTTCCAAAGCGAATTCTCTACACAGCGCGACCTAGTGCGTCCTCCTTCAATTTCCAGCACCCTGTCTTTTCCTTAAGGTCATCCAATAGCTGCTTACGTCTTCTTCCTCATCTTCTCCTCGCTTCTATCCTTCCATATATCCTTCCTTCAGAACGTGTTTAGATAAGCAGTTCATAAACAGTAGGTGACCAGTTCAGTTAGCCTTTCTTCTTCGTATTGTTTGTAGGATATTCTTCTTCTCTTCTATACTTAATTTCTCACACGATCGGTCCAAATGATCTTCTCCATACTGCTCCAGCACCATATTCCAAAACTTTCCAGATATTTCCGACCTACTTTCCGCAGTTTCAGCACAATAAAAAGTTTATTAGTTTTTTTTTTAATGTAAGTCTAATTTGCTAGTTAAATAGTCTTCTTCTTGTTGAATACCGAACACACACACACACACACACACACACACATATATATATATATATATATATATATATATATATATACACGCGCAAGAGGGTATCACTCGATAAACTGCCTCTGCATTACACTTAAATCTAGAAGTACCGCCTAGCGGAATGTGACACCATGTAATACGACTGACAGGTACCAAATTGTAGGATATACTTTCTATGTTTCTTTACCCTAAAGGGTAAAAAACAGACTCCTCTGAATCAGTAGCACGCATCTAACAAACCATACGGCGTTACATTCCAGGAGACCGTAATATTAATGCTTACATTACAGAGAACGTCAGATAATTGTCACGATTAATTTGTTCCTCCCTTTCAGTTAAACTTTAGTGATAAATAGTCAAATTACCGTCTAACCCAATTATATATGATTATCAATTTTTAAGCGACATGTAGCCCATCTCTGTGGCCGTGCGATCCAAGGCGTAGTACTGCAGCCGATCGATTGTTTGTATCACGGTATGAAATCCACCGAGGGCATGGATGTTCGTCTCTGGCGTTGTGTGTTGTGTAGGTAGCAGCCTCTGCAACTAGCTCATCACTCGTTCAGAGGAGTCGTACCAGATATTTGATCTAGAAACCTGAAAAAGGGCGGCCTAGGCTCGATTTGGGGCTGTAGCGCATCAGAAAAGTTTTTAAAATGAAGCTACAAGCGTAAACATGAATATACGCCATATTGTGAAATATTTTTCATGTTTATTCTTCTACTTTTATTTCATAAACTCTTGTACAGACGCCTGATGATGGTTCAAAGGGACCGAAACATGTAGCTAACTTATAATAATATAAACTGTAGAGTTCCGTTAGACGGCATATTTACTTTTCTTTTGATTATTACTGGAAACACAGCTGGATAACATCCATAAAGTTAACCATTAGTGAATGTGTATATAGTTCGCTTCCGCATTGAATCTCAGTACTGAATTGCATTTACAAATCCAAAGGCAACAATAATTGTTAATTCTCAGTCAGCAGCAGGTGAGATATGACATTCCCTGCCAAGCCAATGCCAGCGAAATACTTGTGCTATGAGAGTATATTCGAATCTTACCGATGCAAACAATTTTAAAGTAAAGAACTTAAAATCGATTTGAGAACAACAATAAGTCGTCGTTGCTATGCCACCAGATCTTCACAGGTGTTTGTTGCAAAAAGAGCAATTAACATCTCCTAATACAGAGGTATTCAGTGACACAAAGAAGCTAGTATGACCAAGCGGAATGCGGTAGTTGTTCAACTTTTGTAATTGGCAAATCAAGAGTAGAAATCTTACACTGCTCTCAGGGTAGTATATCCGATTACTTTCAAGTACATACTCTGGAATCATTCAATGTTGAAGTAACATGTAACACCGTTTGACGTGTAACACACAAAACCCACGTCAAATGTGGTTTTACCGACCACAGATTTCAAGTACCCATGTTCTTTTATTTGAATCCGGTTTTTGGAAACCGCGTGTTTGGTTACTGATCTGCGGATTCTAATATCTGTACATCCGAAAAAAAATTTGATTACACCCACAGAGATCCAAACTTGCCGCTGAGAGGGTTGTAACAGCAGCCGAAATAAGCTTTCTTCTCTTCATGTGGTGCATCCGTTTCTGACAACTCATGCCTAATAGTAGGAAATTCTTCTTTTGTGACAGTTTATTATATTTCTTGTCCAATAATACTAGGCCTATGTTTTTTTTATATTTAGCAAGGGAAGACTTGTCGAGGTTCCCCTAACACCCAATTACAAATCAGGCGGTGTTTTCAGAAAGGGGCCCTCTGAGGTTAGCGAGGAAGTGTTGCAATTCGAAAATATAATCAATTTTTTAAATTTTAAAAGGAAATATTAAGAAAATAAGTTACTAAATCTGATGTTTATTGGACCGTGCATCATTGTGATAACTGAGGAATAAAAACCAACTAGATGCCACTTATTATTTTATTGTACTTCTTGTAGGCTCAACATGTTTCGAACACTACTATGCCCATCATCAGGAGCTCGCGACTATGATGTTGATTACCACATTGGTCGTTTCGTTCTTGGCTTGCAAACCAAGAACGAAACGACCAATGTTGAGCCTACAAGAAGAACAATAAAATAATAAGTGACATCTAGTTGGTTTTTATTCTTTAGTTAAGTTATTAAAGTTTAATTTTATCCATGTTTCATGCAGTAAGAAAACTTTACTATGTTTATACCAACAACTGTGCAGTTGTTTGAATAGATATTGTAAAATTATCTTACTGCAAGGAAAATGGATAATATTAAATTCGCTTATGCCCAAAAAGCGAAAACTACTTACCACTACATAGGCACAAAGGAAAAGCTGATTATTGTGCAATATTGAAAGGAACATCGCAAAATTATTGAGAATATTTTAATAAAGTAATTTTATAAAATTATTGAGAATATTTTAATAGAGTAGTACTCTGATTTTCTAGAAGGCATGAAATTTGAAGCAGAAGGATATTACGACAAGTTTTGTGTTTTTTGAACCGTGCATTTTAATACAATTTTACAATACAAACCAACGAAATGCAAATTTCCTAAATTATTATTTTAATTCTTCATATTTTAAAGTATTCTACATGACCGAACCCGAGAGTTCATCTTCAGGAAGACGGTTTATTGTAACTTCAAAGTATAAAATGTACTATACCATAACGATATATATATACATATATATATACAACCTTCATGAAGATGAACCCTCCGGTTCGAAACATGTAGAAAACAAAAAATTAAAAATTAAAATATTAATTTAGAAAATGTGCATTGCGTTTGTTGATATTGTATAATGATATAGTGAAAGTTTAAAGACAAGTTCATTTTAAAACGGAATTACACTTACTGCTTGACCTTCGAGGATTTAAACGTTACACTCCTTCGAAACGTCCAGAACGATGCCCCCTAAGATGTAGCTTCACGCCCTAAGATCTTGATCTTCTATCACATCACTGCAAGTACCTCAATTTCCGCACTACGTGTATTTTGGTGAAAGCGATATTTGTGTTATTAGATGATCAGGAATGTGTGATTGTGTGTGTGTGTGTGTGTGAGTGTGAGTGTGTGTGTGTGTGTGTGTGTGTGTGTGTGTGGGTGTGTGTGGGTGTGTGTGTGTGAGAGGGGGTGTGTGTGTGTGTGTGCGTGTGTGTGTGTGTGTGTGTGTGTGTGTGTGTTTGCGATGACAGTTCGTACTGCACGTATTAAACTTTTGTGCGGAAAATTGCCACTTACAGACAGACAGAGAGACAGGTGCGTCGCAGGTACACATAGAGCAGCAACACTTACGTACCTGCAAATCTACTCTGCTTGACGGGCTGTGGGCTTGACGACCGGCGCTACTAGATTCCTGACTGTTTTATACCTTACCGCAGCGTCTAGACCACGGCTGGCGAATCATTTTCACGGCGCGTGCCCAAATTCTCTATAAATTTCGAAGAAATAATTCCGCGTGCCCATGGGGATTTTGAAGACCGAAATAAGATCTTGGAGTCTTCCGCAATTATTATTAATTACTGCATTATATTAATGTGTAATATAATTGTATAACGAATTAGTAGTATAATTAATATATTTATAATAGAGGCCTCCTCGAGGAATGCGATAAGGAAGAAAATGTGGCAGTATCTGGGGCTGCTACTACTTTCTGTTTAACAAGAAGACTGTAAAACGCCTTGTCCAATGTCACGTATTTGTCCAGTCATCGTCAGTCCGGCGCCCCAATGACAAATATCCAGTCAACACTTCGCACCGCTACCGGTTTGTGTCAAAATGTTTCGCTCGTAGTGTTATTTGGTAGCAACAGTAATTCATATGCAGTCTGTACGCAGTCAGATATGTGTATGTGTATATACACATATATTCTTCACAATATAGAAAAGATGGTCAGTCAAAAGGAATAGTAAATAATTGGGGCACCATTGAAAGTCGCGTCCCAAGAAACTCTTTCCGAATGCCATTTTGAGCACACGTGCCATAGGTTCGATAGCCCTTGTCTAGACCGAAAGAAAGGCCTACCCAGCCTCCAGTCTTAGAGATGCCGGGTACTCTTCCTCACAACTACTGCAGCCCGAGATTGTAGCTTATCATTCACCCATCTTGGTAGTACCAGTTAGGAATAAGGGAAGTTATACTTCCACCCCTAAACTCCATTATCATACCGTGCTCCTTTTTTGAGCAAGGGACGCTATCACCTCCGGCTACTTTACTGTCCGAGAAATAATGCGAGCTTCATATTGAATATGATGTTGGGTGGGACCAGAGCCAGTCTTGAGGCTGCGCAAGACAACAGAATCTCTTGTGCCCGACGAGAAAGAAGCTCCTTCCTCTTTCGTTCAGGCTGCAGGCCGATCACTTGACTGACTGAGCTACCCTTATGAGACTGCTTTATAAACGCAGAGGATATTAATATTTTACTTGGGAGGGAGGAGTTACTTCCTCAGAGGCTGCAGAATTCTGGTGTTCTTGGAAAAATAAACACCAAAAAGACAACATGAATGTGTGCAGTCCTCGTGGCTTGGGGCAGGCAAACATATGACAGAACACAGGGGTAAGAACAGAAGACATGAAACGACTTCACCATAACGTAAAATTTATAAACCAGGGGTGCATAAAAATAACTAAAGAGTGTAGAATATTTCGGATATTACGGTAGCGTGATAAAAAATTATGCAAGATGTAGACGGGAAATTAAATCCAGATTTGCAATGGCAAAATCAGCTTTTAACAAGAAAAATAATCTTTTCACCAGCAAATTGGACTAAAATTTAAGGATGGACTAGTAAAGTGGTATATTTGCAGCACAGCTTTGTATGGTGTTGACACTTGGACAAATCGGAAATTAGGTCAGAAATACCCGGGATGATTTGAAATGTGGTGCAAGAAAGAGATGGAAAAATTCAGCTGGACTGATCATGTGAGAAATGAATAAGTATTATATATAGTCAAAGAGGAAAGAATTGTCCCACGTACAGTAATAAGAAGGAAGGCTAACTGGATGGGTCACGACTTGCATAGAAACTGCCATTTAAAGCACGCACTGAAGGAAAGATGGGAGGAAGGATAGAAGTGACGGCGAGAAGACGGTAATACTGGATGTCTTTAAGGAAACGAGAGGATACTGGAAATTGAAGGAGGAAGTACTAGATAGCAGTCTGTGGAGAACTGGTGTTGGAAGAGGCTGTGGACCTGTCGTTTGGCAGACAACCATAAATGAATGGATTCATTAATTAATGGTGCAGAAATCCCTGGCGCTATGTCGCCGTGATGAATATATTTTGTAAGGTGACACCTAATATTTGTGAATCCTAAGAATGGAAATTGCTACGTTTCGCCATTCTGGCGCCTAAATTTTGAGGCAGCTTATAGGTTTTTGGAAAAATTTTACACCCTTGTTCTAGAAAAACTGCAGTTACCAGACACGCACACACACACACACAGAGAAATACAAACACACAGACACACACAAACACACAGATACACACATACACAGACACACACATACACAGACATACACACAGACACACACACAAACACACACAGATACACACGGACACACACACACACAGACACACATACACACACACACACACAAACACACACAGACACACATACACACACACAAACACACACACACACACATACACACACACATATTGACCTGTCGACCTGAATCTTCATTAATGTCGCTGTTTGAACAACAAAACCCGCATATTTTTATTTTATATCTAATTTCTTAGAATATTTTATTTTCTCTACGTTGATGTTGTACATTAGGATTGCGTACTGTTGAATCAGGAAAATATAACATTCCAATGTATAACAATAAATTGTTTAAAATATGTGATAAAGTAATTAAAACAAATACTAAAAATTGTGCGACAAATGTAAATGGAAAATAAATATAACAAGAAATTAAAAATCATATAAAAATACCCGTACATCTAATAATTTAATTAACTTGTCACTGTATGAATTGTGTATTTAATATAACGTTTACATTTGCAGTAAAGAAAAAATTTCTGATATAAAACTACGTTCCGAATGTATGAAACGTTTAGTGTATATCTCCTTACATATAATTGCACTGACATATGTTAGTTATTGTTGTGTTTTTTCCTTCGATGCGTTTCCTTGTGTCCTAAAAAGATTTTCTTGAAAATGGTCCAAGAGCCACAAAATTTTGAGAGTTGACGAGGAATAAGGATTTGTACTGCAGCCTTCCGAACACCTTACCATAGGCCACGTGGGTAAACGCCAGGCGCTCACAGTAGAGGCCTGGGTTCACTTCCATACCCGTAAATATTGTGTATGGCCAAAGTGACACTAGGACAGATGTTCGTTTATTATTTCTTTTTCACCCTCTTGCCGCCATGTCAAAAATTCTCCGCAATTTTTCTTTAATCTATTTATAGTTTTAGCACTTGACAAAACCGTCGAATATCACACGTTGAAACCGATGCGGTGTGTCGTAATGATACAGTTTTTATCTAAATTTCAAGATTTAGCACAAGGAAATAATAAGCAAAATAAAAAAACACTTGATCTAAGTACTTCTCGTATCGCAAGATAACTTAATTGCAAGAATGATGTGTCTCATTCAAATCTAATACCTAGAAATTTCTTGAAGTCTCTTAAATGCTTAATCTAAATTAAAGTTTAAAACTATGATTTGCAATATTTATTAAAACCAACTAATTGCACATACTTGTCAAACCATTAAAACCACATTATCTGATTAAAATGGATTTAAAATATCTCCTACATGTTAATCAGATAATGTGGTTTTAATGGTTTGACAAGTATGTGCAATTAGTTGGTTTTAATAAATATTGTTATCACATTGCACGGTAATAAAATGAAAATATGATTTGCAAGTTTTTTGCTTACTATTAGTATGTAAATCTAATATAATATAGGCTCCATCTCAAAACGTTATATACCAAATTCTTGTGTACAGATGATAAATTATCTTAACCACGCACGTTTTAGTGCTGAAGTATTACTTACTACACTTTTACGACAAGCAGCTTACCAGCCATCTTGTTGAAGAGCAACAGTGTAACCGAAATAGCTTCCGCTTTGCCCACTTGGATCCTCGAAAACCACTGCGTGTTTTGGAGACAGATTAAACCCAGACACAACAAACACAGAGGGCAAAATAAAATAATGCAACCAATATCCACGTAAGGACTTGCTGAACATTATGTGTCTAGAATTAAACATATTCCCAATATGGCAGTTCCTACCACTGGTCCAGAATGCTTCGATATCAGTGCCTTATCTGTTTAAACAGGGAAAGAAAATCAATAAAGAAACGAGGTTTTTCTCAATGTATCAGGAAGGGAGAAGTCAGGAGCCAAGTATACCACATTTATCATTTCCGGAGGAGTGGTAGAAATTTATATAAGCATTTTCACATTCATACGGTGCAGCTTAAAATTATCAAAGTTTTTTATTCACAAACTAACGCACAAGTGATTGCCTTAAAAACAATATTAAAATTTACATGAAAATAGCTCCGACATGTTTCGGTGCAGTCACACCATACTGCAAGGAGGATACTATTAGTGCTTGCTAAAGTTACATTTGTTAAAATAGTTAATTATGGCACATTGGTGTGTGTATGTCGCACTGTTTTACTGTCTGCTTCCAACAGGGCAACATACACACACCAAAAAGACCACATCACCACCGAATTAATCACAAACCGGTGTGTCATATTTGACTAATTTAACGAGGGTAATTTTAACATGAACGAATAATGCGCTCCCTGAAGATGGTGTGACTGCATCGAAATATGTCGGAGCTATTTTAAAGTAAATTTTAATATTGTTGTTAAGACAGTCACTTGTACATTAGTTGGTGAATAAAAACTTTGTTTACATAAGCACTTACTTTGAACCTAAATTTCCTCAGAAAATATAGAATTTGCTGTGCTCCCTTCCCATGAGCTATGGCATTATCCATCCTATTTCCTTCAGGTAAAAAGTTTAGCACAATATATTAAATAAAATACCAGTTTTGTATATCAAGAGTAAAACAGAAAAAAAGTCATACAATCTCAAAACTTTTAATCTGAGGAATGGAAAAAATTGACTACTTTAAGTAGCATATTATGTGAAATTTAACAATGTTTATTCGTTTCAGTATATTCAGATACTCTGATTAGCTCTTAGTTTGTCTCATCTAATCAATAATTCTGCATGAGATTATGTTTTAAGAAAAGAATGAAGTTTTAAAAATTTTTTAATAAACTTAAACTTTCCTAGCAGAAGCGTTTGTAAGCCAACGTCCTGAAGAATGGTGGTTTCTTTTTAAAAAAATGGGATTGCAACTGCTAATTTTTTTATAAACTATTCTGTTTGTTATAATTAGGATTGATCATATGATCATTAGTTTAAAATCCTTCTATTCTCCGCTGATAAAAAGTTTTGACATTGTATTCTCGTACGTGTATAGCCTGATTTTCAGTACTCTTGTCCGGAGGTAGAGACCACCTCCAATCAGCTGACCGAACACAATAGAATTAGTGGTATCTGTATATTACATTACGACGAAAGTAAAGCCATCTTCCAACATGTTGATCCATTTTTAGCGAAAACGAAATAATAGAAATCAAATATATTTGCCATTCAAATAAAACACATCACTTCAAAATGTCATATTTATCTTTCAGGGTTCGCATTTTGTTTCATGTTGTGTCTTGTGCCGAGAAAATAGTACACCTAGAAAAACTAGGACGGAAGAAACCACTAACCTATAGCCGCAAACTAGAACGCTGGTAATTATGGCTGCCTTGATAGTTTAAATACCTTCGTTCTTATTAACCATTGACCATATGGGAACGGGTATTTCCAAGAGAGTGCTTTAAAATTCCTCCCCATTTTTCGATTAATTCTTTAAGAACGATTAAGTGAACACCTTTGATGTCCCTTTGTGTAAGAGAGAAATTTAGAATTAACAAAGTTAATCAGGAGAGTCAAATTTTCACTCCGTAATTCCTTATTAGTGTACCTATCGAAATATATCGCGTGTCAAAACAGTACAAACATACGATATTTCCAATTGAGTCTATTCTGTTCGATAAATAACACTTTCAGCTCCTTGTAACATGGTACAGTGAAGAAATAAGGACGCATATGACACCCGTCCAGAGAATTTCATCACAGGTGTTCTGAAGCAAATGCAAGTTGCTTCGGGTTAAGAGCTTCAACTTTAACATAATCACCCAGTCCTTGTTTTATACATTATTTGATTTCCTGAAAAAGTGGAGGTAAATAAACAAGTTAAATGGCGTTGTCCCGAAAATGAGAGAGCGCAAAGTTAAAGAAGTGGTGTATATTGGAAAGGGCCGTTGAAGAAACAGGGCGAAAAGCAAGGGAGCTAAAACAAGAGATAGGTGTATATGGTACAGGTTAAACTGAACAATAACTTCCTGCAATGTTTCCCAAAGCTTTTACGCAGAACCCCCAAAATAAATTCCTATATTCCAATGAACCTTTACCTAGTAGCAAATTGGTAAGCCAGAAAAAGTGGATAGCGGAGAGCGTAATTCTGTTACTGCAAAATTGCCAGGAAAAAATTCCTGCGATATTCAAACGGATATTTGAAACATTCACGGTATTTCAAAATATCTATTCCACGATTTCTTGCGGAACCACTAACAATGTTCTGCGGAACAATGGTTAGGAAAGGCGGATTGCTGTGTATGTCTGTTCCTGTGTTTGCAATGACTGTTTGTGTTGACCAGTGGTAAGGTTATATGAAGCAACCTGCTCCTGAATGGAACCAGTCGTAGCGTGGAGCTTGAGCTAAATATATAGACTGAACTAAACCTGTGAATGAATATAAATCTGTAGTGAGGGCATCATTTCATCGTGTTGAACTGGGACAACTTTATGAGCAGCTAAGACCGTACAGCATAATTGGTTTACGAACTTTTTCTTCATCTGAGAAACCTAATAGAAATTGCAACATTAATGTGACGAAAAAGATGTCACATTGAAAAATAACATCATGCAATACTCGCAGTTCGTTTTCCCCACACACAATATCCACAAATTTTTATTAATGTTTGTAATTTTTATTTGTGTTTCATAATGACGATTATTGTAAACAAGGACTCGAGGACAGGACGTATTGTGATAAGTGGTTATCAGCGTTTCTAAGGACCTTAGTTTCTTCCACCTCAGAAAGTCGTCTCAAGATGAAGGTAGTACATTCCTCTGAAACGGTACCTGCCCATGATCCTGCGTGACGTCACAAAGCGCAAAACCACAATTTTAATATTTTTAAATTGAAATAGTGGCCGTGAAACTGGGGGAAGTTTGTTTGGTAGGGAATACTGAGTGACTTTCATTCCATCTGTGATATCGAAGCCTAAAGCCTCATTCACACTGCACGCCGAACCGAGCCGAACCGAACCGGACCGAGCCTGACCGAGCGTGTTCACTGGCTGATGTTTGGTTTTACTCGCCAGCCGACGACCGTTTCTGTTGCGCAATAGGTCTAAATTCCTGCGGTTGAAATGCGTGGGTTTTTTTTACAATGAGTGCAAATACATCGGATTGTGAAGTTTTAATCAATGCGGTGCATTTCAGACTGGCTTTGTGGGAACAAAGTGACAAAAACTATCAAAACAGAGACCTTAAACTAAAACTGTGGGAAGACGTGGCTGCTGAATGTGACTCTTCTTGTAAACAAAAATGTTATTTTTTATTTATTGATTGCAATTCAGTCATGTCATGTGTTGAGGGAATAATACAAAAGTAATTTACGATTCATTATCATTTATTAGACATAGTACATGACCATAACACATAATTTCGTCACTGTCTGTTACACATTCGTCTGCACTGTTATAATCAATGTCTGTTTTCAGTCAGTCGACCCATGTCACTATTGAAATAGACAGTGAATGCATCTCTTACATTTGCCCTCAAATTTGATCTGTTATTAGATCGTGTGACCTGACGTTCAGGTTCATCAAGACAGGTACAGAATGAATCTTCTTGGTTTTGTAATTCCAAGAGAGATGCCTCATCTACACCTTCTCTGTCTGTGACTGTGTTATGCAAAACACATATACATTTTACAGTCCTGTCCGCCATATTAGATGTTTCGATAGGTTTGTTTAATATTCTCCATTTATCTGCAAGTATTCCAAATGCACTCTCAACTACTCTCCTACCCCTGCTTTGACGGTAATTAAAGGGTCTCCGAGACTCAGTAAGCTGTCTTCTGGGATATGGCCTCATAAGGTAACTAAGTAACGGATATGCTTCAGCCCCTATTATAACAAACGGAAGTTGCACATCTGATAGTTGTAGTTTCCTAGCATTAGGCATATTGAAATTATTGATGCTTAGAAACTGATACAGCGAACTGTAACGAAAAATCTCACCATCTGATTGCTTTCCATACGCACCAAAATCAATGGCAATAAATCCATACCGGGCATCAGCAAGCCCTTGAAGTACAATAGAGTAGTAATGCTTGTAGTTGTAGTACATGCTGCCTGAATTTGATGGACATTTCAGCCGTATAAGTTTTCCATCAATACTGCCTACACAGTTAGGAAAATTCCGCTTAAGATAGAACTTGTTTGGCGTCGCAAGTAACATTTCTGTTGTAGGTACAGGCATATGAAGAGGCGCCATGGTTTTCTAAATAGCTTCACAAATTTCTTTGATTACGTAATCGATAGTAGAAATTCCGAGTTTGAAGGAATCTGCCAGGGCTGCATAAGACGCACCCATTGACAAAAACCTGCAATTATACACGCAGTGAAAACGCATTCCCATAATTTTTATTTTACAGGCAAAAATGTAAAGAACAACTAGAAATATCTCAGGGACACCTTCCGTACAGAACTCAACAGAATGAATGCAAACAAATCCGCAGATCCTGGTTTATCTCCCAGCAAAAGGGAGTCTCAGTGGAGGTGGTTTAAGATGTTACTTTTTTTGAAAAGTACTTCGAATGCTATAGAAATGGAAAGTAATATGCAATTTCAATTTAAGCAACTTGATCGGGAATCAACAGATCCTGAAAAAGACAGCTGCACTAGTATTGACGACGATTTCGTTGCTGAATGCTCTTCTGCTGACAATTCAATACACACACCAGCACCATCGGAGACGTCTCGGTC
>Ga0136643_10003340_pt1 | contig 21564 bp, 15 predicted proteins | sample TergutLab28metaG_FD_96883 | JGI IMG/M metagenome (GOLD analysis project Ga0136643, IMG submission 96883) | Labiotermes labralis P1 segment gut microbial communities from Petit-Saut dam, French Guiana - Lab288 P1 (version 3) (version 3) | ecosystem: Host-associated > Arthropoda: Insects >...
ACACCGTAACACCAACACACATCGAACCAGAGCAATACAACCCATGAAATAACTCAACAAATAAGTCGCAAGCTCCTGAGGATGGATTTACTAACATCTGAACATGTTGAGCATTACATAATGAAATAATAAAGCAAGTGACATCAAGTTGGTCTATCTTTATTCAACATCTCCACTAAAACAAAATGTTTACTGTTCTGAGCATTGGTAGTGTTTCTATCTTTTGTGTTGGGAGGGCTGGTAGTTAACTGTATATGTGATTTCAGAATGGAATTTTACTCATATTTGAGAGTATAAATCAACTGGTTTTTTTTAATGAATTCTGTTCAGATAAAAGGGCTTTTACTGTATTTGAATAAATACAGTAATTGCTATCTCTCTTCTGCTGCTTGCAGGTCATGACTTCAGATTCCGTCAGAGCAAAGACTCAAGCAGGAAGTCGAGCAGCAAAAAGACGCTGACAGACCTGACCGACAGTGGCGTGAGCGTTGTGTCAGACTGCACTCCTGTTGCGCACCCCATTGCACAGTGCAAAGACAAGTGTGTTACTTTTATGTTTTTAAAACACTTAACCAATTTGTTACTGTCTTGATACTAAGCACTTACCAGGTTGTTAATGTAATGTTACTAAACACTTATGACTTGGGTTATTTATGACTTCTGTGCTGTTATGGAAAATATGGCTAAGTCTCTAAACACTGTTTTTAGGAGAGAAAGAAACAGCTGATAAGGATCCAGCTGTTTTAGGCTCACAATTTGAAATTAGAAGTTTCACATATAACTCACTGTAATTTCTTGATTTGCCACTGAAATTGAATGAGAAACATTTGCATGTGTAAAGAGCAACGTGCACTGTGTAGCATTTGTAAAAACTGCAAGATTTTGAGGGGGAAATGTTCTTTGTTCCTATATGGTTATTATAATTGTATGCTGCGGTTATGACTACTTGCCTCTGGACTTTGTTCTAAAGAAGCTTGGAAGGTAACACATTGTTTTGGAATCTGGATCCATTTCTTCCTTCAGGTTAAAAATAAAAGTGGGTAGTCAGTCATGAAGTTAGGCCCATTAGAAATAACCGTTCTTGATCTGTTAAGACAACCTGGGTTGCAACACTAAATGGTGGACAATGTCCAGAAACCAAACACATTTCATTCTTCAGTTGTGTTTGTTGTCGTGTTTATTTCGGAATTCAAGTTTTTTTTAAATATTATTTCTTATTCTCCCATTTCTGGTTATTGAATGCATGCATAACTAACTTTTTTTTGGGGGGGGGGGAGTAATTACCAAATGGACTTCTGTGTCCATATCACGCCCTGAACAATCTATGACACTTTATAGCCCAATTCAACAAATTCCTGTCTTTTTCCACTCCAGTGCCTGCAGTATTCTTCTTACAGCTCTTTATATTCATGTATGAAAAACATTTATGAGGCTGAACTTAACAGTACACATTGTATCATTGATGGGCAAGGTGAAAAATTACACTGTTGAGACTGTTTTGCATTATGGAAAAGTCAGGAATGTTGTTTGGTATATCACACCATTTGCAGATATACTGTATTACTTCGGGTGTAAGACGCCCTTTAATTTAAGACTCACACAACTTTGAAAAGGGGATTTTCAGAAAAAAATCTTAGCAAGCAAATGCACTTCACAATTTACTTCTCTTTTGTCAAAGCCTCTTGTCCTTTGATAAAAATGATGTTTTCAAGACTTCCACAGAGTGAAAATAATGCCTCAAGTTTAAGACACATCCCCTGATTTTTGGTTGAGATAAATGTGAAAAGAGTTGCATCTTATATTCAAAGTAATATGGTGCCTTGAGACTTTCACAGTGACAGAATTCATTGACCCTTCTTAGGCTGACAGAATCCTGCTCAAGGAGGCAGTCGGTCTCAGAAACATCAGACGATTGAACGCCTTACGTGGCATTCAACCTGAGAAAACTTTATTGAAGTAATTTAAATATGACACAGTCAATCTGCACGTGCCTTACAGAAGTTTCATTTTTATCCGTTGTTATGTGCACCACACTCCGGACACTTCGATATTGACCTCCTAACATTTGCTTCATTCCTTTTCATTAAGTCAAAACCTGTTGATTTTTAACACAGGCTGTAATGATCACAACTGTCATTGTAACAGTGTAAAATTTCCGTTAAATGATGCACAGTTTATAACCTCTGGCTACCAGTAATGCAAGTTCAGTGTTTTTCCTCTTTATGTTCAGCCTGTAATAGTGTATAATAAATTTGTTTGAGACCTTTCTTGTTTGGATTTTTCAAGTAAGGTCCTGAATGAAACTGAAAAACCAACAGTTGTTGGCGGAATTTGCCAGTCAGACAAAAAACTCTTTACACTTCTCTAGAAGAGAAAAATGAATACACAGTGGTGCCTAATATTAACAGAGAAATTAAAACAGTTTTTAACAGCTGGCCTTTATTTTTCAGTTGTCATGCATGAGCAGACATTGAGTTCTAGTGATGAGAATGTTCATTATGGCCATTCTGTATAATGTCAGCACAGCAAGACTGCGTTACTAGCTCGTATTGTTGTGGTAATGCCAGTACATTGTTTTTTGTAGTAGCAGGGTTCTTTCATGGCTGATGGAAACTGACAAGCAGATATCCAGTGCATCTCACTCTCATAGCGAACGGGAGGGTGTCAAGCATCGGATACGGAGGAACGATCCATCTGCCACTTCTCCTGTAGCAACCAGGTAATGTTTTATGTATTTGCTGCAGTCATACTCTTTGGTACCTGTGGAACCCCTGTCACAAAATCTTGAATTTTCTTGGAACCACTGTGAAGTAAATGTGTACTTGCTTTTTGGGCGCAAAAATGAAGTAAAACATTTTAAAACATCCTTCTGTTTCAGAAAGTGTTTATGCACATTTATTTTATATATTTTGTCAGCTAAATCTGATATGTGGTTGACCGTGCATCGTAATTCAGTATGGATAAGAAACCAACTAGATGTCAGTTTTGTGTTATCCTTTATTTCTCCTTTACAAGTTGCTCAACATGTTTTGGGCAACCATGTGCCCATCTTCAGGAGCTGACGACTGTGTAGTGTTATCGCCACGTGTTGGTATTGTGCTGTGGCTGCAGGAAGGCTGTCAGAACCGGTTAGCAGGTAGTGTGTCCATTGAGGAGTTTGTGCTATGAACAGGTTAGCAGGTAGTGTGTCCATTGAGGAGTTCGTAGCACAAACTCCTCAATGGACACACTACCTGCTTACCGGTTCTGACAGCCTTCCTGCAGCCACGGCACAATACCAACACGTGGCGATAACACTACGCAGTCGTCAGCTCCTGAAGATGGGCACAGGTTGCCCGAAACTTGTTGAGCAACTTGTAAAGGAGAAATAAAGAATAACACAAAAGTGACATCTAGTTGGTTTCTTATCCATACTGTGTCAGCTGTGCGGAAAGATGGGGAGGAAAATGAAAAATTTCAATAGAATTTATCAAATTTACAAATTTCCTCATAATGGAAATGTGCTCGCAGAATCCCAGGGTTGCAAAAAATAGAGTTTGAGTACCACTAATGTACTGTACCCAGGTATATGTGAAAATGTAACTGTTCTGTTGGCTGCCATAAACCTAACTGACAACAACCAGAGATTCCATGAAATTTGTATCATACACTTGCTAGTACATGTCATAGCAGTAGCTTGGTATTATGGTAGTGTGTCTTAATGCCGTTTGAATCCCCATTCCCAGTCCTTATTCACCATGCAAGTAAACTTTAATAATTTTTAATTCAAGTGTTATTTCCTATGTAGATTTTTTTAGGTACTATTCATTGTGATATTTTGCAAGGAAAGCAATCATCCCAACTGATAAACAGTTCTACCCCTTCCTATTTCATACATATTCCTCATTTTGAGGTTTCATACTTGCTTGTCAGTCTTAATTACTGCTGGTTCTTGTTTTGCGTGTTATTTTCTGCAGTGTGCCATTCCAGATTTCATTTAAGTGATCTCAGATAGCAGCATTGGCTTCTTTATTATATGAATTATTTAAACAAGGAAGGTACAAAACTTTAAATTTTGGCTTTTTAGGCAATAAAAGGAAGCAGAAATTTGGCAAAATTTTTGTTGCATGAGAAGAACTGAAATAAGATATTATGATATTTTGATACGGTAAACATTAGTGGTAGTAGAGTGACAATTGTTTATTGCAGTAGTAATTATGTGTACATATGTGTGTTTCTGCAGTTTCTCAAATTTAAATTTGTCATAATAGAATGGCCATTTTTAACATAAATGTCCCCAGATTTGGGCCTCAGAATTTACAGTTCTTCATCACACAGAATTGGTGAGTCTTGTGTTAGAAATGTTTACAGGTTTCTTAATGTTCAGATTATTGTACGATTGTGGAACTTGAACTACTGGATATGCAGTGAATATTGAACATTATTCTGTGTATATACAATGTCAGAATTCATGCCAGGAAGATTGTTTGGATTTGAAAAATGATATAAATTGTTTTGAATGTGTGCTACTGCTGTGAAAGTAATAAGGCAGGCAGTTTATGTGTAACAGCACTAAGGACCATTTGTGGGCCTACTGTAGCCATGGAATAGCAATACATGTTAAGTATTGTGAATATGTGTGTGTGTGTGCTGTTTATTCTTGCCTTAGTTATTGGGCATGCACATCACATCTTTTGTGCTGTGTGTTCTATTGCCAGCTGTAGCCTGTCTGTCTCTGCCATATTTTGCCACATGATCTCATAAATGGCACAATTTTAGGGGGGGGGGGGATTTCTTTGGACATAAAATGCTTGTTTTAAATTTCTCCAGAAATTGTCTGATACACTTCCATTCTAAGAGAAATTGAGCAAGATATTGTTATAAATGTACATGGGTCTCTGTGTAAAGTATCCATTATAATTGTCAGATTTTGGGGTTACTTGAATTTTCACAACATATTTTCGGAAAATACTCAAATATAAAATTTCGTGATAATCTGTATTTTGGGTAACGAGTTATTCACCATGGATGGACAGACAGACAGACAGCAGACATGACGAACCTAATAGTTGCTTTTTGCAATTTTATAAACGCGCCTAAAAATACTCATGAGTAAAGAATAATGTTGGTTATGATTAAGGCTGTAGAAAGCAGGGACATTACGAGTGCTTCTAGTACAGTATATATGTTGATGATGGTCCTATAAGAATGTCTTATAACATATTGTAACCAAAGGCTGTCATAGTGCTTTTAGACTTCGTAGTTCTTATCATGGAGAGCATCCATTCATTGCAACCCTTTACTGTTCGGCTGCAGGGGTTATCAAATTATGATGCTGCAAAATTACTTCTAAGAACGTGCAGGCCTGCATTAATTAACACATGTATTCAGCTCTTGCAGCGTCATATAATGAAAATCCTGTGAGTGTACTCTCTGGTTCTGATAAATTGAAACTTGTGAGGTGAGAATGTGGATAAAGGAAGAAGCAAAAGGGAGGCGCATGGTATGAGGCTGATATCTGTTTTTTTAGGCATTTGATATCGGTGAAAAATGTCAGTATTGTGTACATTGGCTGCTAGAACATTTGTAACTGGCACAGTCACTGTAATGTAAGGGATGATTGTTTTACACAGTTAGTATTCACCGATTCATACACCTGCCTTATGCTGCCTTCATTCCTTAAATACCTTAGAAGTCTCAATTTACCAGTAATACTCTGTACAAATGCTGAGATGGAAATGTTACGTTTAGAAACACAGACGTAACAGCTAAGTTATAGGAATTCCTGCTTATATGGGTGGTTCCAGATTCATATGTTGCCTGGAAATGCCATATCCTGATCAAGGTTTCTTGGGTTTTACCCCACTCCCAAAAAATGCTGCCATTATAATCTTGAATTACTCCCTGGCTTTCGCATCCTTTCCATTCATTCTTTACTGATCCTCCTACCATTAAATGCTGTGCAGTTAGAACTAATGATAGCATTGTTAAGTAACTCGTAACTCCCTGGAGGACAGTCTGTCTTGAAAAGCTAACAGTTCCTCAGCTAGTCAAGATATTCCCCATAGTTTATTGAACCTGAGGGGTCGTTACTGTATTCACAGCAGCTTGCCACTTTTCCATATCCTTAACCAAAGTAATCCAGTCTGTGTCCTCTCATATTTCAGATCCATTTTAATATTATCATCCCATCTATGCGTGGTTCTTCCAAGATGCCTTTTTCCTTCAGGTTTCCTCAACAAAATCACATATGAATTTCTCTGCTCACCCCCATACATGCCACATGCCCTGCTCATCTCATCTCTCTTGATTTGATTACATGATTACTATTCAGTGGGGAATGCAAATCATGATGCTTGTTGTTCGGTTTATCGTAAGTAAGATCAGCAACAAATTGTAAATTACGTACTGTTTTGTGCATCTGTGCAGGCACAGTAGAAAACCCACAACAGCATATACTACCTCAAGATCAGGCTCTCTAGAACGTGGGAGCACTGGCGGGGCAGGTCCTGGTGGGGCATGGGGCCCTGCTCAGCCATTTGTAGCAGACCCATCAATGCCACCACTTCCTGTCCCACATACGGACACGCAGCTTGAGGAGGCGAGACGCAGGCTGCTCGAAGAGGACGGGCGTCCAAAGACAATGCGACAAAGGTATCTCTTCTCGCATGTGACGCTGTCACATCCCATAAGACTGTCTCTTGTCTTATGATGCTCAAATCCCATTAGGTTGTGCGTACTAATATGTGACGCAGTATCACATCAAATAGAATGATAATGTTAACATTTTCATGCCTAGAGACTCCACTGCAGGGACCGCGGTAGCACAGTGGTTAAGGTGCTGTGCTACAAATCAGTAGGTCGCTAGTTCAATCCCAGCTGGTGTCAGTGGAATTTTCATTGACATAAAATCCTTCCGATCACACTATGGCCCTGGGGTTGACTCAACCTGTAACAGAAATGAGTACCAGGAGTATTTCCTGGGGGTAAAGGCGGCCAGTGCATAAGGCTGAGAACCTACCACCATCCTGTGTCGTCACGAAATCTGGGAGCCTTAACTTCCTGGAACCCTCTGGGCCTGTCCAGGCCTGTAATGGGACTGCTTTTAGAGACTCCGCTGCTGTCTAATATCTCAGTCCAGCCATCTTACCAGTACACGAGCAGTTTTCTTATTCCATAGCCTGCACATTTATAGCATGTTTGTGGAATCACAAAGGTACCTACATGCACCATGCAATGACAGAGGACGTAGGGTAGCTTGGACATGATATCTGTAAACTACCAGGCTCATTCATGGGAGTTAAAGTGTTAATACCTGTGTATGAAAACACCATTGATTCCAGCACTGATTCAAACAACTCATGAACATTTAAACGACCTATGTTCCATATGCGAGTGTCTCCCTAGTAATTCATTTTATACATTTAGACAAGGAAATTTACTGCATTTTAAGTCTGTTGTATTTTACACAAAATACCATTTATTTCATAATTTTATCTTTTTTCTGTTCAAATAATACATATTTCATAAACAATGCGGTTGAATTTGAATACCAACCCCACCGTGTGAAGGTTAAGGTGGTGCTAGTTTTTATTACCTTCTTGAAATTGCAGGCTTTTCCATCATGTTAAGTCAAATTACTGATGTATGGGTTGGAGCTTTCATGGCAACAGAAGACATTAAAATCTTCTCAGGTTGTCATCCAGGTCAGATGGTTCATATCAACTGACATTCCAGAGACTGACTCTGTCTCCATCATCAGACTGATGCAGACTGAATTTGTCTAAGAAACATCAGTTGATATGAACAGCATGATGCAGCTGTCAGCCCAAGAAGATTATATTGAAGTCAAGTTAATGTGATGGTATACAGACTGTCCCAATTGTATTCAAAATTGAAGACAGAATATTCACTAACCAGTTAAACTTTACCATCCCAGGACACCATGTACCGTTCTGCAAAATGTAATGGCAAATGGCCTAGCCTTCCACATGCTGGTCTGTGTACGTTGTGTGTCCACGCTAAACCAGACAAACTCGGATCGTCAATAGATGCAATTGGCATTGAAATCCATCTCTTGAAAGTTAATTTCATTGTGTAGGGCCACCTTAAGAGACTTATAATCATGCACCTCACCAAGAAATTCATTACCTACTGTTTAGGAATGCCCAGCTTCATTCAATTGCTGTGTTCAGGAAGGCCAGCAGTTGAACCTTGCCTTCAGATTCAATTTGTCCAAGTTGATCTTATTTTTTATATTTTGACTTTATTTGGGTTGTTACAAGCTTCTTTGTGTCTCTTTCCAAAACTGCACCTCAGTCCTATCATATTATCTGCCTGTCTCCCACATGGTTTCTTCCATTGTACATGACAGTGTGTCCCTGCCTGACACCACTAATTGAACTACTGAGGCTTTGAAATCTACATTGCCCAACCTTGTGACAATGCACAGAGTATTTTCTTTCAGCATCATGCCACTGATTACTGCATTGCTGGTTTAAACTTGTTTAAACTATACAGTTCTTGAAAGTGACTCTGTTACTGTCTTTTTTTGGCCAGAAAACCTGTCATGTTGTGCGTAGCACTTTGTAATGTCTTCCGCGTTTTTAACGTTAGCGTTCAGTGTCGATGGTGTTGTTCGTGATCTGACGGCCATTGTGATGTGTTTCTGTAGCACCATCCACTTGGGCTGGAATGAGCATATTTTCTTGAATGAAGAACAGTTCCCTTCTTTTCTTGGTTCTGATTGTGGTGGAAAACAGGTCACAACCACAAATTAAAATAAATCTATTTGCCAGTTCAGTTTGCATTAGATTCAGAAAGCAACATTAACAAAAGTGATTTAATAAACGTGTAGAAGTTCAGTGACTTGGAGCTTGCATAAAAAGTTATCACTATACAAGGAGTGCTAAAAGATTTAAAAAATCTGGGAGTCACCCCAAAATTCTAGACAACAGAAGGCTGAAATGAACCAAGTTCCATACTGAGTGCCCCACAGATATTAGGCACTGCCATACAAGTTGTAATTGCCCTTGCTTTCTGCAGCTCTGCACTGACTGACATGGTGTTGGTAGGAAACACAGCTTCAGTATGCTGGCACAACCTTGAAGGGATTGAAATGCTGTGGAGACAAGCAATTATAACTGGAAAAAAATTTTTTCCCTAATTTCCATTTGAAAGTTCCAAAAAAAAATAGCATGTCAATTTATGCTTTTCTTAGTGTATAATCAAGCAAATGAGTAGAAATCACGGATGTGTATTAATGTGCACAGAGTCGAGTAAAACACGGATTTGAAGAGTGTAAGAACCAAGTTTCACTGTATTTTTTCCTCTGTTTTACATCCTCATATTTTCCTTATGTATTATTACCCCATTCACAACTACTATATGTATCGAAAAATATGCCAAGAACTACCATTAGTAATCAGTCTGTATTTGACTGGTCCATTTTTGTGACATTTGGAACTGTTTCAAACAGAAACACAAAGTAACAATACCTCTCAGTTACTTGGGGTGAATGAACTTCTTCACAGTCTGTAAATGGACTAATATTCATTAGTATGTTGCAATCGAAGTGTGGTTATAGTGGTAATGCTGTATTTTGGATTTGCCTGGTTCATATCTCAGCCAGATCATTGGCTACTAACAGGTTTGTAGTGGTTTCCCCCATTACTCTCATGCAAATACCAGGATGGTACGTGAGTTAAGACCCAACCGCCTCCAGACCCTTTACTCTCATCAATAATTGTAACATATTGTACTCTGTTGGTCAATGGTTATACCATGTAAACACTGGTTCTCATCCGATCACCGCAGTTAAACGATGTTGGGCATGGTTAGTACTTAGATGGGTGAGTGGGCTGGGTACCTCAGTCGGTATAGCAACGGACTACAGGCTGGACAGTCCAGCATCAAATCCCGGTGGGGACAAGATTTTCCGCCCGTCAAGACCGGCCCTGGGGCCCACCCAGTCTCCTGTAAAATGGGTACCTGCTATTTCCCGGGGGTTAAGTGCGGCTGGGGCATGCTGCTGCCCACTCACCCCCTTCTAGTGCCGCGGTCATGGAAGAGTAGAGCTACACCTCTACCCACCCTCTGGGCCACACCAGGCCTGTAACGGGATCACTTTACCTTTTTTATTATACTATATTGTATGAATTGCTGACAGCATCACAGCATAACCACAAAACAAATGTGCAGAATGGTACTGTTTTTTGTTAGGTTTGGGGCATCGTCCTTGAGAACTGCTGGTGCAACAATGCTCATGTCTGCGGACGCACCTCTGTCCGGCCAGTCAACGTTTCGTAAGAATTTACGTGGCGGCCGCGTGCTCCTCGGAGGTGTCACCTACGTGGAGAACTCAGACTTCACCACAGTGGTCTTCTCATTCTGTGATGAACAGTTCCCTTACCGTACCAAGATTCCTGGACGGCCCATCACACTGCGGCAGTTCAAGGAGTATTTGCCCAAGAAAGGCAGCTATCGGTGAGTAATATCTGCTCATTCTTTTACAGTCTCTTATGCCTCTATGTTTTAAGTTATTATTGTCTCGTAACTAGCTCCTTTGTTATATGACACTTCGCATAATTAATAAAGTGTATACAAATTTGATGCGTATTGGACCGTGCATCATTGTGATAACTGAAGAATAAGAACCAACTAGCTGCTGCTTATTGCTTTAGTATACTTATGATATGCTCAACATGTTTCGAGCACTGCTATGGCCATCATTAGGAGCTCACGACTGTAGTGCTGATTACCACATGGGCCGTCCGGGTCTTGGGTTGCTGTTGGTTGGAAGTTAGGTGCAGGCAGGGTGGATAAGTGTCCGGGCTGCAGGCTATGATGGGCATAACAGTGCCCAAAACATATTGAGCCTATCATAAGTATAATAAAATAATAAGTAGCATCTAGTTGGTTCTTATTCTTCAGTTAAAGTGTATGCAAGTTTTCAGTGTAACACAAACTTTATTATATAAAATATAATTAAAAGATCTTATCAGCGACATGTTACGGCTTTTTTTATAAAGCCATCTTCAGGCTGCAACTCAGGTGTTGATATACAGTTGGCAATGTCCTTAAAGTACAAGATCTCATTTACATTAGAATATGAGATACAAAAATGAGATATAAAAAAATTTGTAAAAATCCGAAACATGTTGCTAATATAGTTTTTGAAATTATCTTTGAATTATGTTGTATATAATAAAGAACATGGTGCTGAGGAGAATAGTTGGACCGAGGAGGGATGAAGTAATGGGGGAATGGAGGAGATTGCATAATGAGGAGCTAAATGATTTGTACTCCTCACCCAGTATTGTGCAGGTGATAAAATCAAGAAGAATGAGATGCGCTGGGCATGTGGCGTGTATGGGTGAGGAGAGGGAGGTGTATAGGGTCTTGGTGGGGAAACTGGAGGGAAGGAGACCACTGGGGAGACCTAGGCATAGATGGGTGGATAATATTAGGATGGATCTCCAGGAGGTGGGACGTGGGTATATGGACTGGATTGGGCTGGCCCAGGATAGGGACAGGTGGCGGACTCTTGTGAGTGCGGTAATGAATCTTCAGGTTCCGTGAAATGCGGGGAATTTCTTGACTAGCTGCAAACCAGTTAGCTTCTCAAGAAGGACTCTGCACCATGGAGTAAGTAAGTAAGTAAGTATAATAAAGATTGTATTAGACTGAAAACTTTTTACACTTTATTAATTATTGAAAACACAGTGGGGGTGCCTTAACTGTAAATGACACGTTACATTGTACTCCTTCCTTATACATTTCATTTGTCTATCATACTGGCTGCCTGTTGACCCATTCATCTTTTGAGAACCATCAGCTTGTGTCCTGAGCAGCCAACCAAATTGTTGTGGGAGTAGTGCCTCCAACTTTTATATAGTAGGCATGTGATCTGAACCACATTCAGGTTACCAACTACTCTGACTGACTTTTTCCTTTGTTTTGCTCCATTTTTCTGTTGTCCAAAGAATCATCGGTGTTGAAAGGGGTTATTGAATTTTATTCCTTCTTTGTGTCCAAGGCTGTAGTTTTATTCTACTATGGAGGAACCGTAATTTTGCACGTGACTACAGTTTCATGTGTGAATGCCAAAGCCTCTGCCTAAAAAAAAATGGAGATACAATTAAAAGTCTAGATCCCAGGGCATTCTTTCTCAATTTGCATGTGCCGCTATTTTTTCCATTTTCTCCCGTTTTCTGTCATCTGTATGCTCCCATGCTTCTTATTCTTCTTCTTAGTAGGCACTACAGTCCAAAGTGGACCTTTGCCTCCTCAATGGTCTCCTTCCATTCATTCCTATTCCAAGGTTTTTCCCTCAAGTTCTTAATTCTTCCCTCTTTACTCTCTGTCCAAACACATTCCCTTCATCTAGATCTCGGTCTTCCTCTTTTTCTTGCATCCTCATGTTGACTGTTGACAATTTACTCGACTTCTCTGAATTTGATGTTTTGCTGACCGTGCATCTCAGTATAATCTTCATAATTATCCAACTTAACATCGTATATTTTTAACAAATTTAACAACCGGATATACGTAACCTTGTAGATACAACAACTAATCAACAATTTATATGATTTTATGACTAGATACTCAGCAAACATATGTAAATAGACATAGTACCTTTTTAATAAGTTCAGCAACTGGTTAAACGTAACCTGTACACGACATAACATGTTTATAGTAAGCAATACACAGTAATCACACCCAAAAAATTCATACATAAATTTTACTACTATGTGCTCATATTTATAGAATTATATTTTAGTAGTTTTAGACCACTCACTTGTTTCAAGCCAGTATTTCTTAAACTGGTACAACCAAGAATTATCCCTTTGTTCACAAACAACAGGGTGTGTGGTGGTAAAAGTGTAAAATGTTCTTAACCATGACACCAAGCATTAAGACTTGTGGCCTGGTCAAATTTCAGCTGGGATACCAACTGTCCAACATTTTTATCATTTTCCACAGCCCAAACACATGCTATGATAGCACATTGAATGCAATCTTGCCATCTTCCTTCCATATCTTTTTACATTCAAGATTCATTCTTCCATTTGACTTTGAACCACATACAAAACTGTTGTCATCAGATGGACGTGGAAGTCAGGATTGCATAGTTGCTATGGGCTGGATGATCTGGCATTTGACTTCTGGCAGGAGCAACAGATTTCTCTCTTCTCCAAAATGTACAGCCTGGGTCTGGTGCCCATCCAGCCTCCTCTTCAGTGGGTAGTGGAGGTTAAGAATGAGAGGAGCTATACTTCCACCCCTCCTCTATTTTGGGTCCTAGCCCGGCTACAAAGGCCCAATTACTGTCTTTTAATACGACACAATCCGGCGTTGTTACCGGCCTTCTTACTGGACATAAGACCCTGAGAAGACATCTATATTTAGTGGGGTTGAGTAACAAACCTACTTGTAGGAAGTGCGGTACTGAGGAGGAAACCTCAGTCCACATTCTGTATGAGTGTGAGGCCTGGGCTTCACTCAGACTTGCATATCTGGGTTCCTTCTTTTTGGACCCTGAGGATATTATGGTATGAACGTGGACAGTCTTACTTTTCTGTTTTTAGGTGGAGGTGAGTGAAGCAGCTTTATCCATGTGCGGCAGCACGTGCTATGAGGGAGGCAGGAGGCATTATGGGTTTCAGATTGAACCTAGATACAGAAACAGGGAGAAATATTCTTTTTCCCAGGAACTGAATCACACTTGTTTAGCCCAAAGACAGACATTCATGTTGCTGTTTGAGCAGCCCTGCCTCGCATTCATTGCCACTTTCACCCCTGCATATTTCAGGCAATGACATATCCTCCAGGCATGATATTTTGTCGGCATGGCAGGTTTACAATTTTTTTTTCTGGTTGCTTTCTCTGAGAAGGCTTTGAAGTCAGACATGCTGCGTACATGTGCTTTCATTGTTGGCACAGAAAACTTAGACCAAACTTAAAACAAGCACATATGGAACTAGTCCAGCAGATATGCTAGACACAGGTATACTCTGAGAACTCAAGTGTTCAGGGATGCGACAGTGGGTCATCGGTCATATAGTTACCAGTGTTTCAAAGGCTTATAGTGACTTCTTCACCAACACCACTGAAAACCCCAAATCTCACAAGTATTTCCAGGCCTGGTCTTGAAAAGGTAAACCATTGCCTGCCCAGGATTTGAGGTTCTCTTGGTGCTGATATGAAGAGTACTGTCTTCTGGGATGTGAGGCCTTGTTGTCTGATGGAATGTACTGTCATTTCAGAGGAACTTGCTGCATCCATCAGGGTATTATACCCTGATCATGTACCATCATTTCACAGGAACTTGCTGCATCCATCAGGGTATTATACCCTGATCATGTACCATCATTTCACAGGAACTTGCTGCATCCATCAGGGTATTATACCCTGACGATGTACCGTTATTTCACAGGAACTTGCTGCATCCATCAGTGTATATTACCCTATACCATCATTTCACAGGAACTTGCTGCATCCATCAGGGTATTATACCCTGATGGAGGCAGCAGGTTCCTCTGAAATACTGGGTAGTTTCTGCCAAACTGCAAATCGAGGAGACAAAACTTCCTTCCACTGTTTATTCCTGTTACTGCCACAGTATCCATTACATTACTTCCTGTGTAACTGAGTGAGTCTTTTCCATTATGTGGCCATTGTATCTATATTTCATTTGGTGGTATTGTATGTTGACAAACCTGTTGTATTTGTGCAGGTACTTCTTCAAGACAGAGTGTGACGACCTGGACATGAGAGTGATCCAAGAAGAAATAACAGATGACAATGAGATTTTGCCATTGTGGGAAGGGAAGATAATGGCACAGGTGAAGCCAGTGGAGTGAATGAAAAACAGCTTGATTATTGTTAACCGTCAGGTGCGAAACGTGTGCCTTTTTCTCTCCTTTTTTTTTCTCTTCCCATAAAAATATACGTGTTCCTTAAACTTTTCAACGATATATATATATATATATTTTTTTCTGTAGTACAGCTCTTTACCAGTGCAGTGTCTTAGCACGATGGATTCTGTCGACAGACTGAATGTATTTACAGAAACAGAACCAGAACCAGTGGCAGCTTCATCTTAGACAGTCTCGTGTGGAATTGTAATTATGTCACGACTTGGTTAGTATTGAGCATATGCGTGCCATGTTTTGGTTAAATTCTATTTTATTTGTCTCTTTAATGTGACTTTTTATTTATAAAAAGGTATGGTATGTACAAATGAATGCAGCTGATGTGCAGTGTACTGTCCTGCCAGTTTGTTCTATTGGTGAGATCATTTTTTATGATCGAAATTATCTTGCTGGATGATGTGTTTCGAGGTAATACTTTGTGGGCGGCTTTTCACATCCTATTGTCATGCATTGACATCTTGCAAAAGGTAAAGCATAATCAGCATCTCCAGATCAGACACTTGTGCCACCTAAATGTGTACAATGCTCGAAAGTTGTGAATTGTAATATCCTTATCTGTCCTGATCAATATACTAGTGTAATTTTATTCGGATTCATCCTGCTGTGTTATATTGAATAAAAACACATCTCTTTAATAATTGTAGTATTTGTCACCATTACTACATATTCCGGTTCAGCGAACCAATGTCGGGTATTACTTTAAAAAATTGTGCATTGTTAATGAGATGTTAGTAGTTTACAAATATTTATTGAAGTAATAAATATATTGCGTGTTTTGTAGCTTAATATAAAATCCAGTCTTTGTTCTGTGTAAAACTTCTGCAATTTTGTGTTGTCTGTTTAGATGGGTATGTCAGCTCAGGTAAAATCAGTACTCTGTATTTTCATTTTTTCGTTCAGTTCCTGCTCACATGTAGTGAACAGAATTTGCTAAGATACTGTTCTTCTTAAAAACAAAATGAAAATGTAGAGTACTGATTTCACCCAAACTAACATATTCATATATGTGACAACACAACAATGAGGAAGTTTTACACAGAACAATGACGGGATTTTATTTATGCTACAAACATGCTGTCATATATAAATACTTGTAAACTAGTTTACACAATCACCCCTCGTAACTTTGTTGTCCCGACGTGCTCAATCTGGTAGGTGATCCTATTATGGGAAACGTGTGTGGTTCACCGAATCACATTTAGTTTTAATTATTCTTTTTTCATTTACATTTTATTTATTCATTTTATTCTCGATATAAAATAATGTAGCGCTATATCCAGTAAAACAACTAGATCATTTTTAGGAAACTGGCACAGTCACTTTTCTGTACTCCTACCTACACCACACTTGTACACGACTGACTTCCTTACTGGACTGCTAGCGTCCGTTATCAGCTCCTAACGTTTTCTCATTTAAATCTCTCCCTTCCTATCGCCAATTGTCCCGAATATACGCTGACAGATTAACTTACAATGCATGCCATGAACTGTCCGTAACTGACGCCAGCAATCCTAAGAAACATCTACACTAGTGAGATCTCGCTAACCAACAATGCATATTGCAAATGTACTCATATTTTTAAACATTTTCATAAAGTAATATCCAGCAGTGGTTTGTTGCACTGAAAGATGTGGCACTGATGACAAATATTAGAGAGTTGTGCGTGGCTGCAGTATTTTGTTTGTATTCAATATAGTATTGTGTATATTTGCTGGCACAACTGTCGTCATCCAGCAAGGTGTCCGTTGTGCATTGCAGTACAAAACCTTTGAGAAGGCCTCAGCTTGCAGCATTGTGTGCACGGTTTTAAAAATAAAACAAACAAATGTAAAAGTAGGCCCTAATATTGTTTAATTTATATAAAGGAAAGCGTGTCTTCATGTGGTATTACTGTATGTTTTTGTTACTGCCCACATGGATACAGACCATGAAATGAAAAGAATGGCATCCGACTATGAAACTGTCAGTACTCTGATATTCCAAGTAACGAACCTTCTGGAGTCTGAGAGAGTGCGATATTTTTAACTGACGAGGAATGACATACTGCTTAGTTTGGACACAACTTGATGCACGCAGTATAGACCAACTCACCATGTACATACAGCAACTCATGTACACAGTTTGTTACCGTATGTGTCACTTGCTGAATTTTTGCAATAAAACTTAAAAATATTAACAGTCTGGTTTCCTGTCCTCTGTCTTATTTCCTGGATGTTTCTTCTAATGCTCTGCACACTGAGTGTCTGTCACATTGAATGGAATTGGAAGATTGTACTCCACCAGAGTACTCAGAATGTTGTGTAACATGGCATTCAATTGTGATCATGTTTCCTTTGAAATTGATGTGAAACCATATTTAATGTTCACATTAACATATCCTCTCATTTAATGTTCAATTCCAACAAACCCACATCCATCTCGGTAGTACATTTTTCCTTCCGGTTTTCCTCAAACAAGTGTTCAAAGCCATTTCTCCCCAGAGAAACCTACAATCGGGGTTTTATAGTATTCATACTATGGTGAGTCAGGATGTCAGTATTTTCTCATACATCATTAAATACACAAAACATCAAATTCAATTTCTGGACCCCAGATTATAATTTGTCCCAGTTGTTTTTGGGGGTACAGAATATCACCAGGTGTTCAGAAAATAGGAAGTTTAATTTCATTTCTGTGTAAGGTACCCACCAAAGTCTAGTTCACCAAATGACTCTGAGATAGGCCCCAGATATCATGTCATGGAAATACTTTAACCGGCCAAATCTCAAAGTCGGGAACACGAACTCCACCCAGGGAATATTACGCGTGGTGGTCACAAGAATATTAAGTGTCTACCAACTAGATGACAAGAAGGATATTTGTGTTTGGCCTCTATAGTTTTATTAACACAGTCACTTCAAATCTTATACTTTACTATTCGCAATCAATTTATTTGTGTCCGGCACTGTTACAAATTGTATCAACCAATACACCTCTTCATTATCATCACACTTCCCCTTCAAACTGCTCACACGAGTGTCAGCTAAGACGTCCCCAAACCCAGCCTGTGCTAGCTTCATGTTCTCTACCCTCATCAAGCATAACAGCTGGCTGATTGCTGTATGCTGAAAGGGGTACAGAATGTACCATTCCCAAGGAGATAAAGCGGCAATATTGTTGTAACCGTAGCTAAAAACATGCCGCATCCCTTCGCGTGATAAGCACAGTCATAAACTTAATACCAGTAACCTTTAAGTCCACACCTTCACAACGTACCAGTGTATAGCACACAAAATAAATCCTTTTATTGCAAGTCCGAAATTTTACTTTATTCTTGCCACATACTTTTGCCTGTCTCTCTGCCGAGCATACTTTTGATCTGGCTTTGAACCAGGATCAACGGTAACAATACGTTCAGCATTTTTCAAGACAAAATTACTATGGCACTTCCAGTTATAATATATGCTGGTGGTAAAAACAACTTGTGATAAAATCACATTCTTGTGAATACATGTTATATGCAGGTGTCCTACAAATTGCTGCACTGAGATTATATTTAACATTTCAGAGAAACAATGCACCTGCAGAAGGGGCAATAACGAGTTGAAGATAATTGTTCAAACTGCCTTCAATCATAAATAACAGTGCACATTTCACATCTTGTAAGCTCTGATTTAAGCATTGCTACACAAAGCATTCTGTCTGCATTTAAGTCATCAAATTTCACATTGAGTGCTCTCTTCTTTTGCAAACATGACAAGGATTCTTGTTGTATGCTCTATCTTTGAGGTGTAAGATCAGGATATCTTGGGAGCTGCTCAACTTATCCAATGCACTCAATTCACGTCGGATATTTATCATCCAGAAAAGAGTGAATATTGTGCAAAAAATGGGCTTGAGGCTCCATTGTGTTGCCAGACTACAATTCCTAGGTTCCTTCACGCACAGCTCTTTCATTTGTCTTGAATTGTCCTTCATCTGTGCGAAGAATATATTTTGTAAACACAGCACCAGCCCTGTAAACAATTTGAAACCACTCTATCTCGATCATAATCATTATCAGCATCAGCAAGTGGTGTCTATGTGCTTCAATTGCCAGAGAACTGACATGGTATGGCACTTCGAGATACTTCCGTTCCCTTAAAGCTGTTTTTAATTGCTTGTTAGGACGATAACAAGAGCTAGCATTACAATTAATAAATTAATTATCATCTATTATATTTTGGCTTGCTATTTTCTGGTAAACCTACAAAGCTTTCAGTTTCGTCACATCTTGCCTTGAGGTTATGTATTGCTTGCCAGATTGGAGGTTTGACTCCTTGTAATTTCTCAGTAAATTCTGCGATTATCACTGGCAACTATTTTTTTCCTTTCTCCACGTAATCTTTTCTCTTCTTCTGTGATCTTTTTACCATTTTCTACTCATATTTGAGTGATCCGAGGGTACAAACGACATCAGCTACAACAAACAATCGCGCGCGTTACCACAGAGTAGCCAATTCTTGAAAATAAACCTGAACGCATACGAAAGTAAGAATAGTTACGTAGCAGTCTACTATTTCGATAGTCTCTTAGGACACATGGTATTATCTCCAACTCTGATCCATGCATAGTATTCATCTGCGTACCACCACAGTACTCGGGTGTGGCCTATAAGGCATTCATTTATTCAATTATTCACATTTCGTGTATGCTTTATTAATCTCTAGAGAGCAAAGAAATTTGCAACACGCTACTCAAGCTTATACGCAATTGGGCTACGTCAATTTTCCTAGGCACGTACAACTTCTTGTCATCGAATTGTGATTTCCTGCATGCATAGACATTTAACGTCTTTACATTGGCACTCTGGAATGCGAGGTGAATTTAACTACAGCAATGGCATCAGAAAATGATTTACTTGAAGGTAGTGAATATTATATGCAGTTTAGTATCTAAAAATAAAGAATTTAAAATGTGTACTTTGTAATGTTATGCTATTTTATTTCAGCGGTACGAGAAAATTTACGTAGAAGTGGGAAGTTAGATAAGATAAAAGCAGAATTGAGAGCTGAAATTATTAAGGTGTTGGAACCGACGTGTAATCGAAATTCTAAACCAGAAATTCCAAGTGAAACATTAGTTATTAATGAACTTATTCGAGAGTTTTTGACATGGCATGGCTATCACTGTACAACTTCAGTTTTTGTTACAGGTAAGATGCAGCACTTATTACAGAACTTTAATATTGGGCGATTTTGAGGTTAGGTGTAGTAAATAAATTCAAATTACTTCTTTTCAGAATCGGGTATTCCAGCTGAACCGTTAGACAGAGTATCCTTGACTCGCAGTGCTGGTGTTGTAGACAATGAAAGGACATCAAAACTGTAAGTTTCATTAAATTATCGTTAATATTACAACTGATCTGTATAACTGGTTTCATGCTAGTGACAACCAATTACAACTGCACAGAATTATAATTTCTGTAATGTCAATACAACGTCAAACGAATTACTGTATTTTAGTACAATTTTGTGTTCTGTCTGGAAAATTACAGACCCCCAAGAAAAATTTTGTGAATGGTATGCCCAGTAAGTTTGAAAGTTTAAATCAAGTAAAATTTCATTTAATTGAATTGTTGTATAAACTGGTAGGCAGGTACCTGTGTTTTAGGTGAGTGTGCTGCCTACTTTTTCAGGGTAAAACTCTGAAAGTGGAAATGGCAGATTCTTCCAAAATACTGTTACTTATGTACCATACTCTAAGATGTCACATCCCAGAAGGGTTTAACCTTAAATTTATGTTACATCCATACATCTTGAGATGATATGAATATTTTCTTTGTATTTATAATTAATCAAGACAGTCTCCTTGTGGTGATGTCATACAGTCAGGTGGGTGTGCATGGATACTCCATCCTGTACCCTAATGTTGGAGGCACAGGTTACACTGAAATCTACTGGAATGTGTGGTATGAAGTCACAAAAGATGGTATCTTTGTAGTCTAATTTCTCACATACCAGTTTGTATTTGCAGACCACTACTGTACAGCATGGTGTCTACATTCAAGGGAATGTTACAGCAGCCTTGAACAGCAGACTGCCTACATGAATCTTTGTCTTCCTTGTGTTCAGTGTCTTGTTCAAAGTTTCACATTCATCATTTTATTTAATTGATATTGTGTATATTTGTAATAAAGTTGTAACCAAACTTGTAATAAAATTGCTCTTGATCATACTACCTGTTGCATAACGAAGTACAAGGGGAATGCATGGTGGGAAAGTCTCAGGCTTTTGGTTCACACACACATAGCAGTATGCCAGACCAGATCAGTCTGAATGTTTCAAACTCTTTCAGTGTCTTAAATACTGGTAACCCAAATGTGTAAGTTGCAGCAAACATGAGAAGTCCTTGTAAATAAAACCAACTTGGTGCACAATTTATTCTTAGTATACTTACTTAGTCCATGGAGCAGAGTCCTTCTTGAGAAGCTAACTGGTTTGCAGCTAGTCAAGAAATTCCCCGCATTTTATGGAACCCGAAGGTTCATAACCGTACTCACAAGCGTCCGCCACCTGCCTCTATCCTGGGCCAACCCAATCCAGTCCACATACCCACATCCCACCTCCTGGAGATCCATCCTAATATTATCCACCCATCTACGCCTAGGTCTCCTCAGTGGTCTCTTTCC
>Ga0136643_10003341_pt1 | contig 21561 bp, 21 predicted proteins | sample TergutLab28metaG_FD_96883 | JGI IMG/M metagenome (GOLD analysis project Ga0136643, IMG submission 96883) | Labiotermes labralis P1 segment gut microbial communities from Petit-Saut dam, French Guiana - Lab288 P1 (version 3) (version 3) | ecosystem: Host-associated > Arthropoda: Insects >...
GTTGCATTTTATATATTTATTCAACAAATATAGGTACTGAATATTTTAAACATGGTATATACTCTCCGTTTATTTCTCTTCAAAATGCAGTTTGTTTCATAATTCTAACGTATTTGGTTCCTGCGTTATTCACATTTTTTATACAGGGTGTGCTAAAATTAAAAAAATAATTCCGGCGCCAAAAGGTTAAACATACCAGACTTACCTAACAAAACTGTTCCTTTGGACTTGCAGTTACGAAAGGCCGATGTTTAGATTAGCAGCATTATGGTATTATGAGGCTGAAGGGAAGGAAGTTATGTGTCCATCTATGCTACACAAATGTCCTACACCACATAATACATATTATAAAATGTCTATGGTATATTCTGACATTTCACTCATTAACAGGGAAATATTTCATGTTTTTTGTTGCAATCTGCAGATAAAAATTACATTCAAGTCACAATTATTACAGATGAGAGAACTTTTATGCTCTTGAACACAAAGGCTGGTTATTTCCAGCACAATGAAGCCCTGAGGTTAGTAGCAAAATGGAGAAACACATTACCACACTTTCCGGGTGTTCTACTTATGGCTATCCACTGTTGTCATCAGTTACTGAATGAAGCTGAAAAAACAATAACATAACAACATACCTAACAAACATTATGACTACACATATCAAGATTATCAATGTACAGTAAATTATTACCGCTTCAGAAATATCAATCCAATCCAAAGCTGAAAGAAGAGCATCATTCAATGATGGAGGCTTATCCCAGTTCCAGTAAGTAAATGATGTGAAGGTATGCATAATATGGATATTCCTTTCGGCACCTTCTGTCATAGGTTTCATGGTTTCTTGTGCAACAATACCCTTATATCCCTTTGGTAAAGAAACAACTTTTCCCACCAAAGGATACCCTCGGAAAGACGAGCAAAGTACTGAAACATAGATTACAGTAAATTTAATAAAATTATTACGAATGCTACTGTACTGCAGTCAGTTAACAGATAAATTAGGTAAATTCCTTCATAAAACCCAACAGAATAGCTTATCCAGGTTTCCTGTTCATACCATCATTTCCATCTTGACTCTTTATGGACGGTGTGAAATACTTTGAAACATTGGCATGACCATCAGTGTGTATTTGACAAGGCATATAATGTATAGACTTATTCATTTCTGCTGCCTTTCCTTCCCATTTCACACTGCGTTTTATGTGAACTGCCATTTTCTCCACGTGACTACATTTGCCGCCAATCGATTTCGAACTGGCGATCAAAATTCGATTGTGGAAAATGATCTAAGCACGCGAGTGACAGAGCCATCTGTAAAAGTTCAATAGGTAAAGGGATGAAAACATATGAAACGTAAATAATGAGATAAATTATATCTTCAGGTACAAATGATCTATATAATGAAGTGCAGCTGAGATTTACAATTTAATACAGAAATATAAATTATATTACCATAAAACGGTATCGAAAATCTTTCCTCATATGTGTAGATGTTTCAATTTTTGTAGCATTGGCAAAGCTGCGCAGATAAACAATTGAATGGGTTAGGTAACTCGGCGGTAATTATTGTTCGTAACGTTGTAGTTTAATGTTCTGCATTTTTCATGTTATTTGACAAATAATAAAATGGAGGGTAAAGTGCATGGCACGTTCGTGGGTGAAAAAATTAATAAAGTGAGGTGGAAACCAGAGGATCTTACTGAGACAGATATTTTTCTGACTGGAAGTTGGGATAATGGAGTAAGACATTTATTGCAAAATTTTCAAGAACGGTATAAAATATGGAACATAACTGCTTGATTGTGGCACTCTTATTGTATACACGGGTTTTTTCATGTAGTACCTTTCAACCCCTTAACATGTTAAGCATATTTAATTCGAACTCCCACTGCCTTATTGATTTTTTTAACTTGACCTAAACGGAATTAAAGTGATAATGTCTGTAATAAATGTGGGATAATTCATGTCTTGGTTTGTAGTTTACGGATGGGGCGTATATATTTCCGGCCCGGTTTCAAATTTCTCGCCTTTCAGATAAATCAACTTGTTCTGTGGCTGTACCCACCAAAAGACGACGATGCAGATAGGTATCCATGTTCCATTGGTACTCACCCTCACGATGGTGACGTCACGGAACTTAAGGTAATTCAAAGGTTTGTTTACATTATTGCAAGTCTTCTAGGAGTGTGATTGTGCTTCCTAGATTTTCAGCAGGCCCACTGGTTAGCTTGTTGAATTATTTAATGCCCACCTTTTCATTAGCCTACTCTCTGGAATGGGACATATAACTTCTTCACTGTTGTGATGTGTGTAATGGGATCAGGAGATAGCCCAGTTATGAGTGTTGCTTCTTTTACAAACATAATAGTGTTTTGTTGTGTTAGGATCTTTCTGAAGTGCTTTCATGTTGTGCATAGGATTAAGCTCTACAGCCTAATGAGGACCAAAGTTATAAACATTGTAGTGAATCAAAACACAGGAAAGTTGAAGGAACACTTAAAAACCAAAAAATTAAGTAACTCTGAAAGAAGTTGATGAAGGAAGGAAAAACTTTGTATAAATTAAACATGAAGCTGTGTAGCCATTTTAAAATTCCACTGAAATTCAATGTAATCATGTGTGCTGCTGTGCTGATTTGATGTGGATTGACTCAAATGCAACATTTTGCTGCCTGTGATGCAGATGACTGGTACCAAGAGCAGTCACAGAGGACACATTCAATACCATCACAATGCACCAGATGTAGTAATGGACTGAGATAAAATGAAGTGCTATTGTAGTGATGACTGCAGCCACTTCATGCAGCAGTCGCATGGTTACTGCAATAGCAGAACTGTACATTTATTCTTGGTGACATATGAAAGCGCACACTCATTAAACATCACTGTCCTGAAACACACAATGAACACTCCTTCATGATGGTGAATGTAGTATTCAGTGACTGGTCATGTTCATTACTTCAAAGTTCATCTTAAGGTGCAACATCCCCTTGTGTGTGCAATATAACAAGAAGTGCACATATATTCAGTATAAGCTACATGTTTGGGTTAATGACAGTAGCTATCAGCAGGCTGATCACAAAAGTATAAAAAAGAAATGTTGACAGCTGCATTGGTAGATAGAGATCATGAACCCTACAAACGTAGTGTTGTGTGACATATATAATATGGAAAACATGAAGCGTCAAGAGTAATAATTTAGAAAGTTTATAAAATATGATATTTGCATAATTTATGAAAATAAAATAATTGTACATGTATGTTGAGTATAATATAATAATAATAATAATAACAAAACATAGCATTTCCAGATGAATAAAACTTGGGTAACATAAGTGAACTGTTGAAAGATGGCTGGTATATATTTTGTTTATACTGTTTTGGTGGTGGTACACTAGAACATAGTTAAAATTGCTGGGGGAATGTATGTCATTAAGTTATTGTTTGTTGTGTACATAAACACGTAATTCAACTTTTATGGAGGTTAGTATATTTAAAAATTAATTTGTTCGTTCTTTTCTTTTCATGACCACATTTCTGTATACACTTTATAGATTTACAGCATTCATTACACATGAGTTCTTCTCATTCTTACTCCCCATGCAGTTTTAACCACATTGCAGTGTACTGTCACCAAAACAGTGTAAAAGAACTATACACCAGCTGTGTCTACCAAAGTCGCCTGTGCTACCTCAGTTTTAATAATTTAAAATGGCTGTATTATTATTATTATTATACTCAAGATATATCTACTTTTTTTTTTTTTTGTAAATTACATAAAGATACACTTTATAAACTTAAAATTACACTGGTAAACATAATTTTTGTCACATAAAAACTAACTTGTGTTTCATATGTATTTTTACACTCTGAATTCAAATATGTTAATTAGAATTGTCTATCACCCACAGTTTTTGTGTGACAGAACATTTTAAAATGTAATTTTATCAAATCTAATTTTTTTTGGTCTGCTGCCAGTATGCTTTAATTATGGCTGAGGCACTTATTTTATTTTAAACAAACCATGGGGATGAATACTTAATCATAAGAAAGCCAGTAGGCATGTGAGCCAAATCACAGAAATCCAGACTGTGCAAGCTCAGACATGGACTGACATGTTGGGACATGAAACTAAGAGTAAGCTGTACTTGAGGAACACTGTATTGCTAGTGGTATGCTGGACTTCATTGTGATAAGATGCAATTGCTTATTCCATGACAGAAAAATGTAATAAATACTCCATTAATCAATCCTCAAAAAGTTTATTTGCGTCTGTTGCACATTGAACTTGGACTCATAAAAAATTTTTTCAAGGTAACTGGTCAAAATAGTGCTGGATTTATGCATTTAAAAAATCAGTTACCCAGAATAATTGATGCTATAAACAAAGAAGGGATGTTTGTTGGACCTGAAATAACAGAATTAATACAGGACATAAAATTTGAAAACCAGCTAAGTGAAGTGGAGAAAGTGGCATGGAAATAATTGAAAATGTCACTACCAATTTTTTGGAAAAATCATAAGGCAGAGCACTGTTGTGACATGGTGGCTGATTTTGTACCATCCTACAAAGCTGTGGGGTGTAATATGTATATAAAGTTTCATTTCTTAGACTCTGATTTAGACTTCTTCCCAGAAAATCTTAGGGCGGTGGGCACTGAACACAGAGAGCAATTTCACCATGATATTTCCACCATGGAAAAGCAGCAAGTGGAGGCTCAGTTTTCTGGCTGATTATTGCTGGACACTTAAAGGAGACATTCCACAGGCAAAATGTAGCATATAAATTTCATTAGGTTCAATAACTTTGTGACCTTTTTGTCCCTGCTTTTTACTTTTCTGCGTATAAAGTGTGTTATATTTCAATATGAAAACAATGGGAGGTGACAAACCTGTAGTGAACAGTTACCTTGAGTTGTGATATCAAGTTGATTGAGTACAGCATTCATATTGGAAAAATACTGATTGTGGCAAGGCAAATGGTATCATTAATAGGGCCTGATGATGAACTGGTGTGTCAGTTGAGTTACCTCTGCAGCAACTGACAACCCTTACTGATCCAAGGTAGCCTGGCAATCAGCATGCAAGTTTTGTAGCATATTTCTGGATTTGGCTTGTTTTCAGGGTGCTTTCCTGTTTGTTTTGGAATTGTGGGTACCCATTCATCCAAGCCTCTTCTTACTGGCTGCAGCACACCCCAACTAACCCATCCTGGTCTATTTGACGTCACAGAAAGGTCTCTTAATTTGCATAGTCTTTGCAAAAGTACCTGTAATATTTTGGGATTAAAAAAAGGTAAAGTGATACAGGCATGGTGTGGCCCAGAGGGTGGGTAGAGGTATAGCTCTACTCTTCCATGACCGCGGCACTAGAAGGGGGTGAGTGGTCAACAGCACGTCCCAGCCGCACTTTACCCCCGGGAAAGACCCGGTACCCATTTTACAGGAGGCTGGGTGGGCCCCAAGGCTGGTCTGGATGGGCAGAAAATCTTGTCCCCACCGGGATTTGATCCCAGACCGTCCAGCCCGTCGTCAGTAGTCGCTGTACCACTTGAGCTACCTGGCCCACAATATTTTGAGATATATTTAAGATAAATCACTAAACAAGGTATGTCATAATTAATATACAGTCCAAGCTTTGGAGCCAATTAAACTTTCTCCATGTGCTCCTGAGTTTAATTGCACTCATATGGATCGTTCCTCATATTAGGCAGACTTTATACTTCACACAGTGCCTTCATTTTCACTCAGTTACTGTTACACTTTAAAGGTCTCCACACAGAATGTTTCCTGTTTGTAGTGTGTTTCACTTTACATCACATTTTAATTAACTCAAGTCCATTCGGTGATGCCATGTGACTGTCAGGGACAGCTAAATATTTTAAGTTTAATTATAAGAAATTTATTTCTTACAACACTAATGTAGGGAGCATTTATAATTTACTGGGCATCTGTGTGTTCCAGTTTATCAAGAGTAACATGTTTGTTGTTTCATCGTCATTGGGGTCAGTGAAGCTATTCAAGATTGATGGCAGTGAGCCACATGTGGCTGAGTTCAAGGAGCTGATCTCATGGGATGACATTCACTTTTTCAGGTATGTTAAGAGGGTTATAGCATGTAACATGGAGTAGGGATGTGGGAGCTCATGCCTTCATGCCAGCATCATGAGAGTTGGGAACATTTCTCATAGTTTGGTTGCCGGGTATAAAGTAGCTTTTCTTATCATCAAACAGTCAGAGCATTGGCCAATTTATTTTTCCACTCTGGCTGCAGTTGTCAAATTGCCTGCCCAAAAGTAATCTTTGGTTTCCTGTGTGCAATGATATATATTTCATAATTTTTTTGGAGTTCCATGCATTCTTTTGACATGACAGTCCTTTAATTGTGAAGTCTGAAACTTTGATTACTTCCCATCCAATCTTCAGTTCTGTTCATGAGTTTATAACATATCTGAGGCTGTGTTCACATTATGAGGGTTTGCATGTGCTTCAGGTTTGGAGGTTGCAGCCCTTGTACTGGGCTGGCTTGCTTTGAGGAAGATATTGCTTCAGTGGGTGAGGATGGCTGCTTGTTACTTCTCACAGCAACACAGAAGAAGCCTGTACGAAGAATTGGTGAGTTCACTCTCCTGTGTCTTATATTCATTCTTGTGTTCTTGTTCTGATATGTTGTATCATTGTGTCCACAGAGGGTGCTGATAGTTGTTCCTTGCGTTGTGTGTGCTTCCTGAAACACAACGAAGTGTTGACTGGGAACCTACGGGGACAGATGAAAGTGTGGGACCTAAAGAATGCAGTCGATAAACCTGCTTTCACATTCATGCTGTCTGGTGAACAGGTGTGTGCATAGCTGTGGTTGAAGAGACAATCATATTGTTCTTATGGTTCTTGATATTTTTACATTGAGAGTGCTGTGTGCAAGTTTACATTTACAAATGCTAATAAAAATAGAAGGTAACTTCATAATGAGTTTTGATACGGTTATCTCACATTAGTTGCATTATGCCTTATTTTTCTGTATAATCATCCTGCATGTCAGTGAATTTGGTCTGGCAGTCCACACTTTTTCTAATTTTGGCAAAATAAAGTGTTGTTCAGGTGGGCTTTAAACAAGTTTTGTACAGTGATTCATCACATGTTCATTTCAGGAGCAGTTTCATGAGTGATGACTTCCTGGTTGCCTTGATTTGCCTCTTATTCTCAAGGCATTTTAGAAATGATGGCCACCCAGAACATGTATCATCAACACTTGTTTGCTGTCTTTTGACCCTTTCCAGTTATTGTAAGCTTTCCTCTGGCATATGAAGTTACCAAAATCCTGAGCTGTCATGTTTTATAAAATTAATTGATTTTGCGCCTTCTGACCATACAGTCAAATCATGTTTCTCTTTGGAGCATTTTGTCACTGGAGCTGCCATGATGAATGTGTCACAATATTATTGGTCCTCAAAACAAAGAAAACAAATGAGGACCAACTTGGGGAGGTTCACATTCAGTGCTGCCAACAGCACTTTTGAAATAAAAATTGTTCACAACTTTCTACTGCCCATTGTATTTTGTATCTCAGCATGTGATGATGTTGCAAATGCCTCTCTGTATGATCTAGTACACCTGGCAAGGTGAAGAAATTAATTTATCAATTTGGAGTGCTCATGAGGCACGTGATAGAACAAAGGCTAGCATAGGCAACCTGCAGTTTAATATAAGGTTTGCTCCATGGCAAAGTCTGTTATAAAGATCTACACTTTGGCGGAGGTGAATGCTTTATCAGCATAGAGAAATGTGTGTCTTAGATCTGATCAGGACTTGAACCTGGGACCCACTAAATGAGAGTCCCAATTGTAGAATCTGTGGTTCTGTTGTAGGTTGGAACCAGCTGTGTGATGCACCATCCAACTCAACGTCACATAGTATTTGCAGGGGGACAGGATGGCTCACTCACGGTGTGGGACCTGCGCCATAACACATTTCCTGTCACGCTTCTCAATGCCCATTCAGGCACAGGTACTGTGCTACAACAGATGTTTCTTTGGGTTGATATTTCATAATTTTTTAGGAACTGTATCAGAGGCCACTTTGTCAGCAACCTTTTCTCCCCTCATTTTATTTTGTAGTGTTATGTACAACAGTATGATGAAGTCTGTGATTCTGTCATTCCATTATATGGTATATTAACTGCTTTTTTTCAGTCCTGCTTTTAGGTCAAGTGTTCATCATATCTTGCTTTGAAGATTTGGTGTATGGTTCCAGCATTTTGGCATACTGTCTGTATATATTCACACCTTTCTGTCCTGTAGAAAAAAAGTAAAGTTTGTGTTAAGAAGTTTCAAAAGTTTCTTGATGCAGAATTTTGGATATCACATTCTGTTTTACAGTAAGTGAGCTGCAGTTCCACCCAGACCACCCTGAACACCTGTTCACCTGCTCAACCAGTGGGGAGGTGTGGCACTGGAATACTAGTTCCATGTCACGCTCTGCACACCTTGGGACTTCTGCAGGTACATAACAGACACTAGTTTGCATGTTATATGTTCAGTTCAGTTCAGTTCCGTATCATTCCGTGGGGTGTTATTTCTTTCAGAGTTCTCCAGAGATAAGAACATATGGCTGAACAGTGATGTGGCTAAGCATCACCTGGAAGTGTTCACACTAATGCCACAGCTGCATAAACCAATCAACTCACTTGATGTGAACAGGAGCAGGGTGGTATGTGGATGTGACAATGAAGCTGTCTATGTGTTCAAGAATGTGGTGCTTTGAGTTGTACTTTCAGTATTACAAGTGGACACTGCAAGGTATGGTGTTTGCTTGTTAGATCTGTGGGAGCCAGTTAGAATGGCAGGTGTGTTTGCAGTCCCAGTGCTGCAAGCTATTCATCTTTTCACACTGGGTATTGTTTTGACCCTTCTGGAATGCTCTGTTTTATTACTTAACACCAATAAAATCAATCCCCAAAGTAAAATATATTTTGTAAAATTTCATCCATATGGTATATGTGTGACTATTGTACAGATTTAAGCTGTGTAGTGGTATACTTCAGATCTTAATGTATATCTTATTGGGTTGTCTGCATGGCATTCCTTATCAGGAAATACAGATGGTCTTGTTAAAAGTACTTATGTGTGCCATTTTAACAGGAAAATTAAAACACTTGTTGAAACCCTTAAATCAAGTACTGTATTCATTTAATTGGTACTCTGGACATTCACACAGTGCATCTGAACTTGACTCTGGGTGTCCTGGTAGTAATTTTCATACCTGTTTCAGTCCATCAAGACAGATGTTGCAGTAATACCTTAAAATATGCTATGTACACTTTTTTTTCTCTGTCTGGATTAGTGATGCTGTCCTCCAAATCTGCATGCACATGTACAGCATTTGCAGTGATAGAACATCTTCAGATTTAAGTAAAGGAATGTTTTAAATTAATCACTGGTGCTTTCAGTCCACTGGCAAGAAGTGCACCAGGATCATATGAGCAAGTAACATTTGCTTCCAGCAACATGAGTTTGAGATTTAACTGTTTTCACAGTACTGTATGATAAAAACGCCAATTTAATATCAGATGAGTCCTTCGTTGGGCCTCTAAAGACAGCTTATACAGCTGAGGCTTATAAAGTTATGGTTGATCTCTGACTGAGATGCATGTTGCTGCTTTATTTTGGTCAGCATATACAGAATAGACACAGTGGAGCAAGCTGATTGTGGTGTTTGGTCAATCGGAATTCACCCATTCAACCAAGACATTTTTTACAATGAGGACTCTGCACTATCACCATTGTCTGAGAGATGTGAAGAACTTGAAAATTTAACAATGCTGGAATGGAACATTCATGTTGGTCCTATTAGTAAAGAGGCATCAGTCCCATCATCACCTGCTGAGTCAAGGGCTGATGGTGGCTCTGTCTGCCTTTGGAGGACAAACAAGCACAGTAAGTGGAGTCTAGATATATCCATTACCAAAAGCTGATAAAAGTTCATCCTAGAACAGGTCATGAAGTCCCATAGGGGGAGTTGAGGTATAGCTCTACTCTTTCTTTAACCTTGGTGTTAGGGGGTTGGGTGGTCAACACAATACCCTGGTCACTTTATCCCCGAGAAAGAAGCCTGTTACCCACTGTAACCAAAAGAAGAGCAACAAGATCAGAAATATTGTCAGGTTTACCTCAAGAGTATGCTGGAGGGAGAAAGAAAGGTAAAAGATGGCAGATGAAGAAAAGAAGAGAGCAGGAAATAATTTTCTGGAATTGCAAAGGAATGAAGTCATTTCAAAGCCATCGGTGTTGGAAATGTCATCCTTAGTAACAAGGAGAGAAACTTTCATTTGAAAACAATTCACTGGTTATGGTGAGGTATATGAAGAACTGAGGACCAGTTCAAGTGTGATAGGTCCTGAGAGCAGTGGCATGAAGGAACTGGCAGTTTTATTTGTGAGCACTGCTAGTGTGGGTACTGTTACATGACACAGTGTACTGTTACCTACCTAGGTCACCTGCTTTACTGGACCCCAGTATACATCAGTAACCTCTTTTCTGTTGTGAATCACAAAGGTATGCTTCACGAAATATATTGGTAAAATACAGTCAAACACAACTTGTTTGATGTTTTTATTACGAAGATGTTCTTACATAGCTTTTCTCATCAATAAAAACATTAAACAATTTGTGTTTGACTATATTTTACCTATATATTTTGTGATTCTATACAATACAATGGGGATGTCTCACCTGAAAGGTATGGTTGTTACTCTGATTAAGAATATTCAAGTTCAAACTTACCACATATTCCATTATGTTTTATCTTCTGATTAGTGCCAGTGCTTTCCCACATAATGTGATGTGCATTCAGTGCCACATCCAATGATGTGTTGCTCTCCCCTGCTCCCGCAGTAGTTGATGACATCCGTCATGTCCTTCTTTGGTGATGGTTCATCTGTGTAATAGGGTAGGTATGCTGAAGTAATGATAAATTCCTTCTAGCTCCCTCATCCTGTATTCTCACCATTGTCACATCCATAGAAGAGACCTCCAACAATAGCAAGGCATGAGCCTGACTACTACAGTAAATGCAGGATCTTGAGTTACCACGGAGTATAACAGGCAATATTGTTCCACTTGAGCTCATTAATTCCCTTACTTGAATCCTACAAATCCGGGGCTCTTGAACAGTACAATGTCTGCATTACCACAAGCAAGGTTCTGGTAAAGAACTGTCTTTGCTGCCTTTCTGTAGTGTAATGTAGTGTGAACAATTTACATTTGTGTAGTGAACCAACAAATGCACTTGGTAAAATATGCTTTAACATATACCTACATGTTTTGGTCACTTTTGCAACTATCATCAGGGTGCTATTAAAAGAATACTGATAAAATATAAACAGATTGCCAAATTGCATAATTAAAACCACTTAATGAGGTTTAATTATGCAATTCGTTAATTTGTTTATATTTTAATCAGTATTCTTGTAATAGCACCCTGATGATGGCTGCGAAAGTGACCGAAATGTGTAGGTGATAATGTATGTTAAAACATATTTTACCACTGTGGATTTGTTAGTTCTCTACATAGTGTAGACATTCCTCTAATGCATGGATATGGAAAACATTGATGTTTATTAATATGAACCAATTTCATGATAGGTTTCTCACAGCTGGCAAGTCAATGGTGGAGATAACTGGTTGGGGGCTCACTGAAATTATTAGTGAAGTTACTCCTACATCTTTTAATAAGATGAATTCAGACTACTATATTTTGTTCGAAGAAAGGAATCCAGCCCAAAAGAACCCAGAACAAATTTACGTATTCCATGAGTTTGGTATCCTACATCACTGTGGCAAGACCCTTTCCTCTGCTGACCCCCCAACATCAGCAGAGTTGCTGGTTTTGTCAGCATCCTGTGGTGGTATGCTAGAATTGTCAGCTTCTTGCTGAGTAATCGAACCTCTCTGTGCCTCTAGGTCTCTCCTGACTGGGGAGTTACTACAAGATTTTGTCCTTGTGACATTTTTACTTCTGGTACCCATTTTATCTTGTGAAGAATGGGAAAATGAATGGCAAGCCCCACATAGGTGGAACACATGAATACAACAGGATGCTGTCTGATACCCTGAAGGGAATTTTTTGTTTTTTAATTTATTGACATCACTGTCTCCATTTATGTCATGCAGCCCACACCATGATATGTAGTACCTCAGCTTTGGAAGACCAGAGCCCTATATGCCACCGTTATGGATGCTACACCTCTCTGTGGGGTAGATTCCAGGATGGTGATTTGGAGGGATTCACATTCGTTTTATCTGCTCTGTATGAACTTCTGTTATGCATACCAGTTGACAACCATAAAACATAAGAAACAGTTTTCCCACACAGGCTCTAGGCAGTCCTGTTAACTGAGGTCTTACCTTGCAGGAATATATATGTTTTGTACTATAATAGACTAGGCTTAAAGGGGACTTAACTTTACCAATGATATATTACAATGAGCATATTGTATAAAATGGAGTGAAAAGATTTTATTCTTGTGATGATAGAGGGGGAGGGGTGTGTATGTGTGTGTGTGTGAAGAGTCTAATATAGTAGACTGCCTGAGGTAATGAAATGTGTTGGACCTGCATCATAAATATTTGAATATGGGTGCATTTTCCATGGCAAAACCTATGAAACCAGGAATGTTATAAATGTGCATACACACATGAAAAGGGATCTGGCATGGGACTGCACTGTTATTAATAGGTAGAGGGCAAGTCACATTCAATAGGGCTTGAATGTAAATTGAAAAGGATACCTGGCCTGTAAAAAACAGCATTGAAGGTCAATGAGTGGACAGCAAATGTTAAATTCTGTTCTGTAATTGGCGTATTTTCGGTTGAGTTGATAATAAAAATGTTGGCACAATGAAAATCCCTCAAGGATGGTACTCATGTGTTATGTGTAAGAGTTATCAGTGGTTACAATGTAATAATTTCAGTGTGCCAGAATATGTTACTCTGATGCTATTTCTGTTTAACCACAGTTACTGAACTATTGAACTTACATCCATGTGAACTGAGTGCTGTATGGTACATGAAACTGTTGGAGTACTTTACTCTTCCCCACAATACTGAATCTGTCCTCTAACATGTGAATCTCTCTGTGTGGTGGATAAACTTTGAAAGTGTTCAACCCCCAAGGTAATTTGGGAGTTACAACTTGCACGAAGGTGCCTCATTATTTCAATACTACCCCACATCCCAGGTCCTAACCTTCCTCTCATGGGTTCCCAAAAGTAATCTTCATATAACTGTGCCCATTATCACCCTTCCATTCTTATGTATAAAGCTCTGACTTGGCAACAGTTATTAAACTGTTTAACTGGACCTGCAGAAAACACCTTTGTGAGGCACCCCTTAATGGCTGTCATCAAAAGGCATTGTTACTCATTCCTGTGACAGTGTGCTCTGCTATTCAATGGGAGGTCAGCGGTATAGGTAGAGTGCATTTGAAGTGTGATGGCACACGTGCAGAAACCAGATTTCGTCTTCCGGCAAAATGGAGGAATCCATGTAAATCGGCGGGGGCGTCAGTTCATTTGACTACTGGCAGCCGAGGTGTGTGGATCAGCAGGCAGCGATTGTATTATAAGTAGAAAATACGTTGCTCACAGCTTAAAAATGTTGCTTCAAGGCCGGAAGAAGCGGGTAAAAAGGAGTGGTAAGTGTGAAATTGTTTATAATGTGTACAAATTCATGAAAACTGAATCTGAGGTGGGTATCACAATCCCTCTTTCAAAAGTGCAGAAGAGAGTCGCTGAAGCAACACGTGTTAGCAGAAGAACTTTATGCAGGATACTGAAAGATGGTGAAAATGTGGAAACTGGTATCACAGTGGCATTTTCAACTCCATGCAAACTCAGACCAAAAGTTTGCACTAAAAGTATCTTAGATAATTTCAAAGAGGCTGTTTTGAGAAGAACAGTTTATAATTTTTACCTCGCTGAGAAACAGCAACCAACTCTGAAGACAATCCACAGAAAAATGTGCAAATCCACTGCTTATGGAGGATGTGTATCCTCACTGAGATTGGTGCTGAGAAAAATGGGATTTACGTAAGTTTAATTCTCCAAATAGGTGTGCATTATGAATCCTGGTACTCTGCCAAGATTCCCTGTATATTCTGAACTTTAGTTACCTGTTGCCTCCAAATATTCATGCTTCAATTTTGGAACATTTTATGTTGTAGGTGGAAGAAGACATCTGATAACCGAAAGTTTATCGTGGAAAGACGATATCCGGTCGCTCAGGGTCAAGTACCTACGTCCTATCAAAGCATATAGGGAAGAAGGGAGACCAACTGTGTACGCAGATTAAACCTATATACACAGTTCACATACAACATCCCATGCGTGGGATGACGGGTTGGGAGCAGGATTGAAGGCTCCTATTTCCAAAGGACAAGGTCTCATTATCGTCCATGCTGTAATAGCACATTAAATTCATCGTACTAAACACACACATCTCACGATTCAAATAACCGTTTCTTGATTTTAAATAAATCGGTTCATTTTTTAGGTGGAGAGCGAGGTTTCATACCCAATGCTCTTTTAATATTCTGATCCGGTTCAAAAAGTAGAGATTACCACGATGACTTGTATCACGCGAATTATAAGAAATGGCTGCAGGAGAAGCTCATTCCCAATTTGGTGTCCAAATCAGTTATTGTGGTCGACAATGCGTCTTACCACAACATACATATCAACTGGCACCCAACCAGCAAAGCCAGAAAAGGTGAAATGCTGTTCTGGTTGGATAAGCATGGTATATGGTACAGCTCCAACATGACAAAAATGGAGCTGTATGATCTCATAAAAATGTATAAACTGCAATATGAGACATTTGCAATTGATTGTTTGCTTGCCAGGCATGGACACACAGTGATCAGACTGCCTCTCTACCATCCTGATTTAAACCCCAGAGATACAATTTGGGGTATCATGAAGACCTGAATAGTTGCAAAAAATGTTACTTTTAAGCTGCGAGATGTTCAGCAACTGGTAGAGCAGAATCTTGCCGCTGTGACAATGGAAGAGTGGGCTGATATTTGCAGACATGTTAAAGCTGTGGAAGAAGAGTACATGAGTAGAGAGCACAAGATGGACAGCATCATGGAAAGAATCATAATCAGCACCAATGATGATGATGATAATGATATGTCAGAATCTACAGTAAGTTGTGACGATGATGATATACAAGGAGTTACTGTTTAATTCATGACGTACCATGCTGCTAGGCAGCTTGTATGTTTTTATTGTTGAAAGTAATGCTGGATAGTCTATGTTTCACGGTAGGTGAAGAGTACTTGCTACCCACTCCATTTGCCCTTTTCCCCTTCACTTCCCCTCCCATGTTTCTCTGTTTGCCATCATATTTCAACTGGGCTATACAGCAGAAACATGGTTTCTGGTAGTGCTATGATAGTTTTGGTATTCTGTCAGCAATCCTGAACATGATAGCTAATGGGGTTCTGGTAATCCCAACCATGTTTACCAGCTGGTTTGGAGACTACTAAAAAAGCACAGGTAAGGCTGGTGAAAACATAAGTGGAGGGTTATTAAGACGAAACATTTTAGTGATTAACAGTAGTCAGAAGTCAGTAGAGAATGCTGGTGCAATTTAGGGGAAAAAAACAACTTTCATATACTTCAGGCACCTTGTATCCTGGGGAAGAATGGCAGACTGGTCCATGAAAAGTAAAATTTTTCTGTTGTGCAAACTCATTTTGATTAATGCTGTTCAGTAGTCAGTACAGATCACCTACGTAACACGTTTCTGTTGATACATGTCTAGTGAGAAACGTTCTGACATTTTAAAGCAATGAGTATTTTCACTTCTCCCAGTAACTAATGATGAGACAGTGTCAGTCCTGTTGGCACTGCAAGCTAACAGAACCATTATCTTCTTCTTGGCATTCTTGCCACTGTTGCAAGGATCCCGTTTCAAACTCAGTGTCTTGTCACGTGAAAGCCTGAAGAACAACGTATTCTCACCAGCACTGTATAAATATTCATAGGTTTATTATGCTAAATAATTTTCAGTAACTTTTCCATTCTCTATTCCTTCACAGTTGAAGAGCCCACACTTTTACACTATCCTTATGCGGTTCCATATACATCACTACATGACTGTTTCAAATCATCAGTCCAACCCCAGAGGCTTTGAAATCTTCAAAGCCCAACCTTGTGGCAATGTGAAGAGCTTTCTGACTAAAGTAGTGTGCCACTGATTACTGCACTGCTGACTCTAGCTTGTTTAAACCAGGCAACCTACAGACTCTCCAATTCTTGAAATGATGACTGCTTTAGGTTCTTCTTTCCCATTCCTCACAGTAGTGCTTATTGTTGTTGGTACAATTTTCCCATCTGGCAGCCAGTGTAATGTTTCTTAGTAACATCTAAAGGTTATTCATTGTAATGAAAAAGGAATCAGAACTATAAATTAAGACAAAACTTTCTGCTAAGTCAATTCACAAAGCAATGCTAACATAGTGACTTAATAAGAGCATAGAGCTTGGAGTATGACAAACAACTGTAAACAGAAAATGAATTTAAAATATTTGTACCAGTTCTATCTGCAGTACATTTGCGAAGCAACACTATTATAGCAATTTAATAAGTATGAGGAACTTGCTGTCACTTATTATGCTCATCAGACAGTCACTTGTTATTATACATGCTTAGCACTGGGAGGAAACTATGGCTATACTCTGAAGGTGCAAACTTGCAGCCCTAGAATTAGCATAGATGAAGACAATAGAGAGGAAACAGTAAATAATAATTGAAAATAAATTTTTTTCCTCCTGGTTTCCAATCAAAATTACTTAAAATGACAGCAACCAGCCAATTTATGATCATTTTGAACATATAATGGAGGAACTGGTTGGAAGGCACATATTCCAGGAAAATATATAACAGTTCTTCTGCAAGTTCTGGCAGGACCAATAAAATGCATAGAATAAAAAAAATAGATATATTAAAGAAATGTGAAATTCAAGTTTTACTGTATATAAATAGGAAAGTATTGCAGAGATAGCAACTGTGGTTTATACCAAGGTACCATCTGAGTAAATGTGATGAATGACTAAGGACAGCCAATAATGAACCTCAGAATAACCATGGCCTGGTCCAAGATTACATTAAATTTGCAGAGATCTTTGCTCTTCTGGGATGTTGCACAGCACAGATTGGTAGTTAGTTACCGATGTTTCTGAACAACCTATTGGTTCCATCTTTGAGGGTCAAGCAGTCCCAGGATGCCAGGAACGGATAGGTGTGTAGATATATAGGGAATGGTGTAGGAAGTGACTGGTTCTCAAGGAACGTGATACTATCTGGTAGGGTTGGTGGCACATGCAGGACTTGGAGAAGGGAAGGACAGGAAGGAAATAAAGTTGCCAAGTGGCTGCTATGAAGAACAGCAGTCCTTGAACATGAGGCCAGGTGCAGGAAGGAAAGATGTGAAAAGAAAGGGAAGGGAGAAAGAGAAAAAAGAAAATGAAGGATGAGGAACATAGAAGGCAAGCAAGCAGTATGATAAGTGCCGAGGGAAAGATAGCCTTTTCATCAATACGGAAATAGGTGCTACAAGATACAGAGTCACAGAAATGAAAGTAGAATTAGAAGGCAGAAGAAAGGGGAAAATAGAGCTGTCCCAGCCTAGGAAGGAGAAGAAAGAGGGCTGGTGAAGGGGCTATGGGAGGAACATCCCAGAAGTGTGAACATCTCATTTACACCACAGGGAAGCCTGAAATCACACATACAATAAATCCCTTCACATATCAGTGGGGTATATTTTGTTTTCAGATTGTTAATGCTTCTTCCAAGCATTATGGACTTCCTTACCAAGTTTTGCTGGATTTGTTCAATCAGGAAAGGCCAACAGCTTCTGCACTTTACCAGAACATTAGTATAGGAGTACTAGTGTCATTATATTACATCACTCTCTGACGACAGACTGGTATCTAAGTAAGTTTACGATGCTTATTCTCTGCAGATGTGATTCACTGTTTTATCTTATCTGCACATTGCACATTATTTACTTTAGGTGACAGGTTATAAAGTGCGGTGTATTCATAAGACATCTATCCCATAACACTTGCTACCTGTGCAGATCTCACATTACAGTTATATTCATTTACTTGAGTCTACACCCACTTTAGAGGGGCCTTTATTGCTTAATTGTTAAACAAAGTGCATTTAACAGTTCAATTAATGTTTTTATAATTTATATCATAAACATCAGTCCACATTCTGTTCTGCTATCTTGACAGAATGTTATTTGCTTTGAGCATTTTATTATCTTGTTGGTCCATGAAGACTAGTGCTAACTACTTGGATTCAGATGGATCAAGCATCACGACAGACCTGTCTGATCTTCAGTCTGTTTTCCACCACTTAAAGGGCACACCTTGGTCTCCAGCTATAGTTTTAACACTGGATGTATCTGCATCTATGGAGTACGAGGTTTGTATCTCTACACAGTATATGTATATATATGTGTGTGTGTGTGTGTGTCTGGCAGTAAAAAATAATAACTGTAATGGCTAAATGATTTAAGTTATTAACTTTTGGGGAATACCGCTTCTAATATGTCTGGTAGGAATTTTATGTTTTGTTGACCATGCATCCCTGTATAATCTTGCAAATAAAGCCATCCTGATGCACAGTTTTTCTTAGTATGTTTCTTTTCTCGACATGTACTGGGCGATTATGTGCTCATCATCAGGAGAAATAACTGTATCTACTGTATAATGTCTGGTAGCATCTGGCATTAGATTCTGGTGCTGCAATGGACACTAATGTATTTCTGGATGTCTTTTTCAGGGAAGAATCCAGAAATTACACACTGCTTTGCGTACATGGATTCACAGTATACCAAATGGGCTTCTGCTAGGAATGGTGGAATTCTCGTAAGGGTTCTTCTGTATTCTGGAAAACAATCTGAAGCAACAGCAAAGTGTGTTACTAAATTTGCAGCCATGTTTGTGGGGATGATACTGCTGTCTGTAGAATATTTTGGTGTTATGCAATCTTTGCACAAAGTACATTACACTAGCATACCAGTAACAATCTTTCAATAAGAAAAGCAGCCTTCTTGGGTTATACCACAAGTCTCCCATCATAAACTATGAGTCAGTTTTAAAGAAAAAAATTGTCAGGATCATGCCATCTGATCACATGAATGCCAGACTTTTTAAAGATCTCTGCTCTAAACAGTATTTCCTTGGTAGCCATGCAAATTCTTCTTATGAAACTTCTGGTTATATCATCACACACCTGCACTGTGTATTAGGAAATACCTAGCTTCAATCTTCATAGGTCAACTTTAGGGGAAGGTACCATTTAAAGATCTGCAAGGCCTTTTACCATTAAAAGTACCGGCGCAGTGTGGGAATGTGAACTGGAATGAGTAATTAGTGGACTTTGTGTCAAGGGTGATGATCCTAAGGACTTGACAGATTCCACGATCCACTTAGCTAAATCAACTGATACTGTATTATATATGCCACTACAAAATGTTACAGCACATATGAGGAAGTGCTGAGCGAACTGACTGTTGTTGATGCCCAATCACAAAAGCAACTTGAGCAAAACATCCCCACCAGTGGTCAGGGTGAGACCTGCATTGGTTGTGGTGTACGACTTGCCCTTCAGGTGAGAGGTGTTTTATTTGTGGACAGATTTTTCTAATCACAGTAACTATTAGCACTGCTCAAATGTTTCTCCATCCAACATCAGGTGTTGGGGAAGAGGAAAGGCGTCATGGTGTTGGTGACGGATGGACAGAACACAGAGCCAGGCCACTTCATTAGCAATGTCCAAGCTGAAGTTGTAGAGTCTGGGACAAAGGTTGTTGCAGTTGGGTTTGGGTATGCATAATGTGAGAACACTGCACCTAGCAGATACTTTCTTGGCAAACTGATTTATCACAAAGGAAACTAAAAAAGAATACCTATATATGATTTTAATTTGCATAGTAATGACTACTAAGAAAGCAATGTAGACATAGTGTGGTAGGTGGTTACAAACTGCAGGGTACCAAAACCCACAATCTTAGAAAAAATATATAATTTCTACTATTTACATACAATGATGTTTACAACTGACATGTTTGTTCCCTACAGAGAGACTGCACCACTGGATGACCTAAAGCAGCTGGCCATTGCAACAGGGGGTCAGTTCTTCTATGTGTCTGATCAAGATGGTGTCCATGGCCTACTTGATGCACTGAAAGCAGCGCTGGAGTTGGCACAGTTACAGGCATGAGACCATCTGAGAATTGTGATCTTTCACAAACCAGTGAGGGGAATAGCTGGTCATTCATTAAACTGAGGGAATTAAATATATTTATTTGGACACCCAAGTGCATAAAGTGAGGACTGAAAACATGAATGGATTGGATTTTCTTACTTACACTCTGTCCATACTAGCTCTGCTCTCCATCTTGAGTGCATGGACCTCCATATCCTCAACACACTTTCATGGAATGGTTCCTAATTCTGTTTCAATTTTCCAGTTTCAGTGTCAGTCAGATCCAAGAGTAGCCTTTATTTGAGCAGTATTGAACCTTCAGGTACCAATGTCAGTCAGACTATTGGTCAACCAATTAGTTATTTGGTCAACTGTCTTGAAAATATTCAGAAGCTGATATTCTGAATTCCACATCTGATTTTATCTTTCTCTTCACTTAATATACTGTTGTTACTTCACATTACTGTGTCATACAGCATTAAAATGAGAATAACAGGATGAAAAAGATTATTCAATGATGTGACTGTGTCCTGGAGGAACTGACTGAAATAACATAAAATCACAAATTTTGGGGGTCAGGTATCTCCCAGACACAAGAGCAATGTACTAACCACTACAGAATAACTCAATTCCATGTAACTTATGCACCTGAAAAAGCACCATAACGCTTCTGAGGACTGAAATTTACCTACATCATACATGAAAGTTTAAAGAAGGTAGATAGCAAGGTGTCTCATGTGCAATAGGATCATCTGACAATAAGTTTTGCCAAGTAATGGGCACATGTAGAGTGTTGTAATACAGCCACACAAGATCCTCTAAGCATATGGTTATCACCCTACAATCAATTTCAAAATGTCAGGCCTATTGAAAACATCGTAAAATGTTGAAGTACGCAGTGTGTGTAATGGCAGAAAAGATGCAGATATGGTGCAGTGGCATTGATAATGGCAGAATAGATGATGACAGGCAGCAACATGGCTGACTAGGCACATCCACTACTGATGACAGTGTGAGTGTCATACAGATGCCCTTATCAGAGAAGACAGACATCTTAAGCTGGCAATGTCCATAACCAACTGGATGACAGAAAAAGTGTGCATGCTGGGTGCCAAAACAACATCACAGATGATCACAAAGCTTATCATATGAAATTTGCTCCCATACATTTTACACATAGTGCCAAACAAGCACAGCAGTTTCTGCAGTGCAATGTCAAAGGGAAGAAACATGGGTTAATCATGCAATGTCTGTGGGGGGGGGGGGGGGGGAGTGAAGA
>Ga0136643_10003342_pt1 | contig 21561 bp, 13 predicted proteins | sample TergutLab28metaG_FD_96883 | JGI IMG/M metagenome (GOLD analysis project Ga0136643, IMG submission 96883) | Labiotermes labralis P1 segment gut microbial communities from Petit-Saut dam, French Guiana - Lab288 P1 (version 3) (version 3) | ecosystem: Host-associated > Arthropoda: Insects >...
CTTGGATAGTTGTTTCAGTTTCTCTGTACAGTGTACTCCTAATTTTCTTCTATTATATTCTTTTCTGACCTTTGATTTTAATCGTTTAATCTCCTTGTTGTAATATTCGGGATCCGAATTTTATTTTTAATTCTATGTCCTCCGCCATTTTCGGCCACCCGTAACTTAAGTGAGTTTGTAGATACGATGTGACCACTGTTTAATAGTTCGTCACTCCCGAAAAGAATGCTAATAGTGGCATTCTTTGCATGTTTCAGTTTTCTGTATCACCCAGTGAGCAAGGGCGATTGGGCTCTTCAGGTTCCTGTAATACGCATAGGAACAAACTCGTAAGCTCTAGCCTACAAGAATTTTATGTTTGTCACAATGAGAAATATAAAATCTGGTCTTACTGCTGTTTCACGCCCGAGGCTAAGCTGTGTTGAAAAACTTCATAGGAACTCAGCACTTTTCGGTTAATTAGATTATGAGATTTAACTTGAAAACCCAAATTTTGAAACTGGTACATTGTTTTGTTTTTAGAACGAGGGAATAACCTGTGACTGTTCTAGACTTAAAATATAAGAATATGATTTACTGCAAAGTCCTATGTGAACCACATGCGTTTTCAATATTGATGTTTAAGCGTCAATGACGTCATCAGTGATGGCGACTTTGATGATATGAACCAAAAAAGTGAAACTGCATTTTGTTTACAAAGGACTTTGCAGTAATTCAAATTCTCATATTTAAAGACTGTAACAGTATCTTGCAGGTTATTAGTATGAAACTCAGAGGACTAGCGTTATGGTTCTAGTACCCTCTGTGCAGCCCACACTCAAATCCATTCTATAGCTGGAAAGGCAGCATGGCTATTGGAATATACTCCTATTGACTTTGAACAACGATTTGTAATTCAGATTTACTGAAGGAGGCACACAGCTGCGGTATGTGCCATTACCTTTCTGAATCATTCCTTGCATACATTGTAGGGAAGTTTGAGTTTCTTAATTTTGTTACTCTCTTGTGTTGCTTCCCCTGCCACTACTAGTGCACGTTTTGCATTTCCTACTTCGAACGGGTGGGGAGGCCCTTTGACAGTTTTTTGATTGGTTCTTTTCAGTTCACATTGATCTCGCCATGGGAATCATTTCACATCGGATGTGGTCTGTGGTGGTGTTTCAGTCCCCCTGATGGTCATTCATATTGATATGCTTGGAGAATGCAATCAGCATTTGAACCTAGATTTTGTACATTTTGTGGGGGAGTTTGGTGTATTTGATTTCAGAAAGCATGCTATAGTTGCCTTTTCTTAGCAATCACCACACATACTCTGTCTGAGGCACCACAGGGCCTCAGGTGGCAGATGCAGAGGGTGTAATGAAATTCTCTTTCACTTGTAGTTGTTTTAAGTTTCCTAATACCTGAACTTGTTCACTATGTATTCAACATCCGTCACTCAAAGGTTCAACATCTCACACTGTACTGTACTTTGTGTTGAACTTGGAAAAATTCCAATCGACGTCTGACACCATTCACCACCAGTGTGATGCTGCAATTACCGTGGCCCTGTCTGTCAATCAGCTTGTGCCGTCCAATTTTTCTAAAGTTACCAGTGTTTCCATTGAATACAAATCCTTGCCATATCAACCTTTTCACAATGACTGTTTACTTGACACTGTGACAGACATACCTTTATGTAGAAATACCCAGCAAATATTCCAGTTTGAGGATGATTTTATTGTTGCTGTCATAGATGCTAAATATGTCTGGTAATGTGGTCACTCTGCAAACCTTTGTTTTTGGAAGAGAAATATGTATATTCCCACTGTAACTGATGTACACGAGTACCTGGTCTGTATTGCTTTACTGTCTCACACATTGATTCCCCAGGAGACCACTTGTATGTTTATTCAGTAAAACAGTCCATTCATAGAATTAAATGGACACTTGTAAATAATATTTCTAGACTGTATCCACGTTTCTATTCAATAAAATAAAGAGAAAAATACTGTACACTGTAATATATTGGAAATCTAGTATGTCATACATTTGCTGCTACCTATCCCTGTTCTGTTTACTACTGGGTATGAAACATATTTCTCATTGACAAATCAGTTTTTAAAGGCAATGAAGACCATACCATCTGCAAACCTCTGTTCATACCAACATCCAATATTCTTTACCATCTCCAAACACCTGCAACATCCCTACAATGAGGTCAGTGTCCAACGTGTTTCTCGTGTGCTGTGAAGCGAACTAATGTTACAGAATGGTGATGTGATGCAGAGCTTTTTCAAATCCTGTCATGTCTGCACTTAGTTTCCCTAACATGGTGGGGCATGGCATCTATATAAGATAAGGAATAATATTTGTCATATGAATCTACAGACCACAGTTTGAATCCTGCCCCATCCTTCTATGTCCTACACATACTTTTTCGTCATGTGAATTTTCAGTCCACCTGCCCCGTCTCACTTATTGCACAGGAAGTAGGAAGATGATGCTCATCCTTCCTATGGTCTTACTTTGAAGGAAAAAACAACCCCCCTAGTAACATCTCTTCATCTTCTTCTACACTACATCACTCACAACATGGGTACTCCCAAAGGTAGTCATCTTTCTCTTTTCTATTTCAGATTGGCCACGTGAGAGTGGCTGCCATCCCAGCCGTGGTCACTGTAGGCTATGGCTGGCCCTTGCTGATGTCATTGCGGTTGTCTTTTGTGACCAGACATACCCCCTTGATGAGACACTGATGTTGACCAACCAGGTATATGAGGTAGTGTTGCATGATATTACACTGAAAGCCTGGACATATCTTTTCACATATACATGAACTGTCAACAAAATACTGGCAACATAGTTGATATTCAGTATTTTTTACTGACATCCATAATGATATCCCATGTGTTCCAACACTTGAGGAAGTTAACCCCCCCCCTCATTGCTGGATGATTCCTTCACTTCTGGATGTTCCTTTCCTACTGCACTCTACCAGAAAATTTGATACTGCCAACCACATGGATACATGCATTGCTATGCAGCATGGCTGGTGGAAAATGATTGATGTTTCAGCTCCTATAGTATAGGGTGGACATCATGAACATACCCCACAATCAGCACAGTCTTCTCCAAGCTTCTTCAGGACAACAGATGCTGGGTGGTGCTGACATGCAACTACTGTATCAGTTCAGGAATGTACAGCTGTGATGTGGTGCAATAATCCAGTAACTTTTCTGTGCCAGCATTCCAGGCAGAGCTCCACCAGTGTATAAAAGCGATGGGAATATTGTGTAATGTAAATTTACACATCCCTTTTCATAATTTACACCTCCCTCAGTTGTCAGTTGTTGCATCATCTGCTATAAATGCAAGTGCAACAACAATTGCATAAACTCCATATTGTAAAGATAGTCTTTTTTTTTTTTTACCAATTTGATGAACATTCTTTATTTTAGTACATTTATTACATTTCACTACATGTTTCGTGCACTATTATGCTCATCTTCAGGAGGGCAGATTGTATTAGTATAGCATCTGGTATCATCACTCTCTTTAGGTGACTGTTCAGTACACAGGTTATGAGAGGACAAGAAGATGAGCATAATAGTGCTCAAAACACGTAGAGAAATATAATAAAGGTATTAAAATAAAGAATTTGTGCATCAAATTGGTAAAAAAAAAAAGACTCATTATATTAGGATGCACGGTCAACAAAATATAAAAAATTGTACTGCAAAACAAGTATATCTTTACAAGACCATCAAAACAAAACTAAAAAAAATAATGCAGCCATCTGGTTCAACAAAACAGGTAGGATCAAACAACTAACACCAACCTACATCAATGTAGAGTAAATGGAGTCCTCTCGTAACCTGTGTACTGAACAGTCACCTAAAGAGAGTGACAATACCAGATGCTGTACTAATACAATCTGTCCTGACAATGAGCATAATAATGCTTGAAATATGTAGAGGAATATAATAAATGTATTAAAATAAAGAATTTGTGCATCAAGTTGGTAAAAAAAAAAAAAGACTATCATTATATTAGGATGCACGGTCAACAAAACATAAAAATTTCCACATTGTAATTTACAGTGATAGGTTGTCCAGCACACTGGTGATCCTTTAACACATATCACTCATAATGAAACACTGGCAACCCACTCTGCAGCTGGCCAGGATGGCAGTTTTCATAATGCATGCTTCGTGCAGCTGACAGCAAAAATTGTTTACATGACAATTACCCTTTAACAGCAGTGCCCCAGCTTTGTGAATGTGATTTTAGAATGCTATATTGTGACAACTTAACTTTACTGGCTTTCATACATCTGTTGTCACATTTGGGTATAGGCTGTGGAACTGCTAGCGGTCACTTTGGCCACTCTTGTACAGTTCCGCACATATGTGGCATTGCTGCCACTATTTGCCTGACACCTGTAATTTTTTTAACACTTGTATACTGCTGTAAGCTTTGAATCACAAGCATGTAATGGGTATAAATGTGCAACATATGTGTTAAAGTGCATATACTGTTTGTCCAGTGCTATACTGTGTTATACTGGTAACTCACTTCTGCACAACATAATATTTCACATTCCACTGTTATGCGACACGTTACTGTAGCTCATTAATATCTGAAGTGGTAATAATATTGCACATTGTGCCTGCATTTATTAGATTTCCCCTGCACATCAAAATTGTCTGTTGTTTTAGCCCTGGTAGGGATGATGAATGTTTCATTCCTAAAAAAATTTACTTCCCCTCTTACATACTGTCTTTGGAACGTGGCACTAGATATTTCAGTGACTGCACAAACAAAACAAAAATGTGTTATATTATTGGAAAATTCCATTCTGCAATAAAGGAAAATGAAATACAATATACACCATATTTATTTCACATTTCCTGTTGTGTTTCATGCAGGTGTTTTGGATATTTTTCCAGAATACAAGTCATGTAAATACAACAGAATATAATACAATACAAATGTACAAATTTCCAAAGCGTGCAGTGCTAGATATTAGACAATAGAAAGTAAAAGCACTAGCAAATGCACTGTAAAAATCTTTTAGCCACGTGTGAAGATCGAGCACGTCACAATATGAAGTTAATGTCAGGAGCTAAGTAAGAGACAATACTACATGGTGTAATCATTGTAATGGCTAAGTTTGCCAAAAGCATTAAATCTTCATTAGAATACATTTATAAGTGTTAAATATAACACACTGTTGATATCTTCAAATTATATTATTATGAATGCACAACTGTCATATAGAAACTTAGAAGTAGTTACAGTATCAGACAGTACAGTTGTAGTGATTTTTATATAACTTGTAACATGTATGTTAATATACTGTTACATACAAAATAAAGGCAAACCCCCAAGAGCTGACCACATCATCTGTTCAATCAAAGCACATTACAGTCCCTTCTGATAATTCGACTGGTTCATGACCACTTCTTCAAATTTAACTGAATGAAGTGGCTGAATGTGCAAAAATGTAACTTCTAGCATGCCCTAACCCATGTCAAAACCCACCAAATAGCCCCTCTTCTTCTGAAAACCTGAAATCTACCCTCATAGTTGACAATTCATATCCAGCAGGCTAAGTTGAAGATGTTTTCAGAGGAGTAATGTACAGCAGAACGTAACAGCTGTGCTTATTTTATTGCTGATGTTACAAAGCATGATACTATGCAATACTCATCTGTATGAACACAATAATAGTTGTCTTTTCATCACTGAACATGAGGGAACTATGTAAATTTCTATGGTTGGTCAAGGACCACCACCAACCCCCACTGAAATATGTAACTCTGTGGGCAAACAATTCCATGATTCAACTCTTTGTGATTTGACCATCTCATCAGTAAAGATCCAAGTGAAATCTAGGGGTATTCTTGTACCACATTTACTGCTAATTACATTTCTCATTTGTACAACAGCTGTACCTTTTCACGCTGGTAAATTTGCATCCAACCTCAGCCACAGCCCTAAGTACATTAAAATGGAACTTAATATTCCTGCACACAAATAGAAAGTTGTAATATATCCTCAGATTCAAACCATGGTACTGTGTCTCATAGAGACTTTCCAATGGTAACACAGTGAAAGCCATTAAGTACCGTAGAGTAAAAAATATGCACTAATGTCTTTTTGTACCAAAACTATTTACATTTACATTCTTTTATTCCTTTCTTGTGTATAACTAAAGGCATTGTATTTGTTACAAATTACATATATTTATTCACCAAAGTTACCTTGGCATGTTCCAATTAATGAAGAGTTCTTGTATATTACATATGAATACCTCTGTTGTGATGTTAGTTTACTGTGTGAGGCTTGTACAGTTGGTCTCGTTATGTATGCTGCAACAGTACACATACTTCTAGATTATGAACAGTCTTAATATATTTTTCATGTAAATACAGATAGTTAGTTACAAAGCAGAAGGACATCCTAATTCTAAAAAGACTCGGTGGTTTGATTATGTAGTGAAATCTCTTGCTTTTTGTCCCTTGAATTTGTTTAACTTTAAAAATAGGATTCACACAGCTGAGTTCTCATGATGTTTGTCTATACAAATTACAGTCTTCTGGGTTGTGACTGCTTGCAGTCTGGTTGAAATGTACCTGTGAAACTACACTACATGGCATTGCATTTTCAAAGACAACCCTCTGAACAGATGTTGTATAAAGCTGTACTCACTAATACATTACTGGATGTAGCTGTGCAGCTTGTGAATTCAACTTATTGCGTGCTCTAATGAATTCTAGTTAACTATTCTTGTTAATATTTATGGCATTGCAGTACAAAACAATGCGAATAACACTAGCAGTGAACCTTTGCTGTCCACAGTATATAACACATGCCATCCTCTACTTTGGTAACAATTCGGCTATGAACTCTAAGGGAGAACACTTCAAATACTGACACCTTCTCAGAATACGAAGCTGCAAATTGAACCATACAGTCTGACTCTAGCTTATAAAATATTCTGTACATGCTAATTAGGTATTGTACATTATTGTGTAATAAACTGTTATACTGCAGTATACCACCTACTTCAACTGTTTACATCAGATTTTTAAAGAAAAGATGGCTATTCACTGTGGGTGTGTATGCTAATGCACTTTTATTGTCACTTGGTTGATAATATAACAGGCATTGTGAAGTGTTGCTGTGTAACTCATTTGCCAATATAATCAGGTTTAAACACAACTGAATTTCACTCCTGAAAAAAGAAAAACACAAGTAAGTTGGTCTGCTAATACAAACTCATCATTAAGCTTTATCATGTAAATCACTTGCCATCATGTTGCATTACTCACAAGTAAATTTTGTACTTTTCAATTGGGTTAAGTATTGTTATAAAATGTTACTACAGCCACATTGTGTCAACTAATAGCAAAAAGTTAAAATACCCAAGATGAAGATGGAGGAGGTTTTGACACGCATGTTTCAGAGGTCAGCTGTACATCCCTCTACACGTGTTGCATCAAACCTATCAGGTGTGCCCCTTAGACTGAGCTATTCTCAGTCACTGGGCACTGCTGTCAACTCAAAGAGCCAAGATTATGCGTCCCTGAATGAAGTCTTTTCCACAGGAAGTAACCATAAAAAAGATGATTAAGAATCAAAGATTTAACTCAAGGACATTAAAATGAAAACTAAGTTCACTCCAAATTAAAAACCATACAGAAGGGCCCAAACACCAACCAAAATAGCCATGAAGGACAACATAAGCCTCAAATATGAATGTGTAAATCTTGTAATCACCAAATCTCTGAAGAGAAATCTGAATGAAGTTAAAAACCACCACCAGACCCCATGGGATAAAATTTAAAACTGTGATGGGTCTGTACACTAGTTTATCACTTCCTTATTGATCAGAGGAAGCCATATGGCATATTTCACAACAATAAGTAGTTCAGGCAGATGAAACCTTGTAATCCTACAAGACTGGGCAACTACAGACTATACATGTCAGAATAATGATCATAATGGATTTTGATTACACCAGTTCACCACAAAATACCACACACATCAAGTACAAAATAAACTGATATATACTGCACATATGACCATCCATAATAATAACAGAGGACATGTAAAGTATTTTTTGTTAATGAAATATAAAAGTTATCCTCTGTATGCATGCACACTCACACACACCTGGACACTCATGCTCAAAGAATCTCAGAACATAGCTATGTATCATAATCATTACTTACCATCATCACTAGAGTAACAATTATGACAATGCAGTTTGTTGTTTCTAACTCGAACATCAGTTCCCATAAGTCCATCACCCAACTGAACATGGCAAACACAGCATTTGAAACAGTCAATGTGGTAGAAGAGCCTTAGGCTTTCAATGATCATTGCTGCCCCACGACCTGTGAAAAAGGAAGTTGCAGTCAAGTTGTCAGCACTCCTGTTTCATGTTCAGGTCCCTAGCCACAATCCTGGCCCCGTTTGTTTCAGTCCCTCTGGCTAAGTGTTTGGATAGTAACATACAGTAGGTCATAACCACTTTCAATTTCTAATTATTTATTAGCAAATCCGCCTACTGAATGCCATGTAACCTGTGGATCTGTAAGAATGTATCATATAAATAGGGATAGGGAGGTGGGGGGTAGTGGTTCTTATGCCCTCTGGCTGTGGCACCTACGACATAACCGAAACAGACGGACTGTTCTGAGTTCTCTATATAGTGGAGAAGAGAAAGAAAGGCCTGTGGTTCAAGGATTTTTATGCGTGTGTTATGTTCTCACCTCTGAAAACTTCAAAATGACTGAAGGGAGAACCACAACTAAATGTGGACTGGATCATACATTAAGAAGCATGTCCCCTCTGCCAGCCATAATTTCTGCCTTTACTTTACTGAGTACCAAATGGATGGTCCCATAAAGAATGTGGACTCCTGCCTTCACCTTCACCAGGCACTGATCGATCATACCTGAAGGCACAGGTCACTACAGAGTTCATTAGAAGGTACAGATTAATTGTGGTTCCTGTTGGGGTGGGTGTAACTTTAAAAACATTACTTCCCATTAGATGTATAAAGATTGTTTATATATTTAGTGCATAAAAGAGATCAGTAGAGGTTACCAGGGTGCAGTTCATTTGTTAACAGAGTGAACTACATAACACAATTTCCTTAAGTATGTAACAGTGACTTGCACTGCATTTCATTATACTCTTCCAGGTCTCAGCGTTTTCTTACTTAGCAGATTTAAAAAATGGACTAATTAACAGTGAGGGGTGCACAGATAAAAATGGATGTTAGCAAAATGCAACACATATGTAACAACCTCTCCTGAGTATTTGACAGCAGACTTGCAGTTCTAAGTAAATGTTTAATCACAGCAACAAGCTTTTACAATTTACAAGTTTAAGTCTGGAACAAGAATCATATTTGTTTAGAATGAATGGCTCTTTGATTAATTTCTTAAAAGTGGGACTGAGAATCACAGCTGAGTGGGTAACAATCTTTAAGACTCAAGCCTTGTAGTGGGAACTGGTTATGCTGAATGCAGAATTCAATGGTTCTTCATAGTTCCTGTGGGAAAATGATGGGGTAGGGTGTTAAAGCAGGCTACTACTACTTTCTGCCACAACCCTACCAAATGGGGGTATATCATATATGCAGTCTTGAATGTATCAAGAATAAAACACCTATGAAGGATGTTGGTACTGTGGGTTCCTATGTATGGTCGCATCACTTGGCTCTCAACTTCCATGACTTCACTGCAACATTGTGTGTTTGTTATAAACAGCAGAAAATAAAAAATGACTTCTCATACAAAATGCACTTCTTGGGAACTTACCCAATTCTTCACCACAGTGTGAGCATTTCTTCTTACCGCTGACACTTAGCATTTTCTCTTGGGGGTCACCACATGCAATTGCAGAGTTGCTGCTTGGAGATGAAGCATTATTTGGAATGTGTCCAGCAGCTGGAGTCTGGGACTGCAAATCTCTGCATGAACTGTCTTCAAGCCTGTGTTCATCAATCCATCAACATGAATTGTACTACATTAGGTTTAACTCCATATTAAGTAAAGTGTCAGTACTAATTTGTGTACTATTTCAATGGTCTGTATTTTTCTACCGATTGTCATGCCACTAGTACAAAAATTGTAAACTCACAACTATGTGAGAAAAATATGGGAATACTGTGAGAGAACTTTGTAGTAGAAAAGTTCCCTGCATGTGTTAGCAATAGAAAATTAGTCTTCCATCACTTTGTACCCCTCAACAAACACACAAATGGCAAGCAGTTTGCAACAGATACTGGTGTGAAGCAAGCTGTCACCTTCTTACTACAGATGCTGGACACAAAATTATTCTGTACCAGAGTGCAAGTCTTGGTACAAATGCTGCATTATCAATGGTTCCTACAGACCTTGCACATTATACATACCTTCTCCTAGGACAGGCAGAGCTTTTACTGTCCAGCATTCCAACTCTATTTTGAACTCTCTGTGTCAATGTTTGGATGATGGCATCTGGTAAGGGTTTCTCCTGTCGTGGCTGAGGTTGGAGTGTATTCCATGATGGTGTATTGGGATACAGATGAGGAGGAGACGTTTTTCTGGGTGTTGCAGCAGTCCTCTGTTGTTGTTCAGTTATACGGCGATGTTCAGCTTCCTGGAAGAATCAATTCAAAATAAATGTTCGTCATTCATCACTAATACTGCAAAATTATGACAGCATAACTACTAAATTATCATAAGTTAGGGACTTAGGGAACAAAGAATAAATATTTCACAGCCTAAAAACATAATAAATTCAGCTTCCTGACTGCACAAAGTCCAGATGACTTTTGCAGACAAATGTGAGTTATCTTCCAACACCCAAGTGGAAATTTCTAATCTGATGAGAGACAAGCAGTGCCTGGGATTGAATAAGTGGCAGGTAGTCTAAAATTGCCATACATACTGATAAGGTCAATTGTTATAATGCAATTAAAATGAAAACAAATTCCAAAATATGTACTAACAATTTATGCCACTGGGTACAAAATTTCAGAGTACCACTAAACAGCTTTATATTTTGTAATATGACCCATGCTCTGAATATATTGCACATTCCCCACAGTACATGTCCATTGGATTCCTGGAATTCTGTATATCAGTTTCACTCATTCCTTTATATATGCACACATGCTGGACTCTACTTCAGTCATGCCAGAAATTTGTATTAAGAAACATTATTCTGAACTGCACAAGACATGCTTCAGTGTCTGACAAGACTTATCCCCCTAATGTACATACATCCTATGCATGAGAATGGTTGTGTGGAGGGAAAGTGACAGACCTGTATTAGCCAGTGCTGGTAATTGTAAGCAGACTCTCGCCCTCCACTGCGCTGGTTCTCAGGTTTCTTTTTGGCTTGCATCCACATATCATTAGATATGAAACGAGATCTTGGAACAGCACTTAGAGCTTGAAGGGTCTGCCTGCTGAGTGGCTGGGCTCCATTATGAGCTGGTACAGAACTATGGTGGACATGGGTTGATTCTACATGCTGTGGAACTGAGTCTGCTGATGGCATGCGACTGTTTCTGTAATCAAGTCATATCTGTGAGGAGATGAAAGTCCACATCCTGTATTCATAAGGCAAGATTATCCAACCTGTGACATGCTTCAAGGATGAATAACATTCAGGCATTTTTGCCATAAATATATCATCACTGAAAATGATACCTAAAATCATTTCCAATGTAAGGGAAATATGCACAAAAATGTAGTTTTTCTGACTGCTTTCTGCTCCTTGCCAGGACTGCATACAGAACACCCACAGATACTCATATTATGACATTTACTCTGTATTCCCAATACGCCTTGTAGCCATGGCAGCAAATTTGATGCACGAGTACTGAAGTTGAATTTCTGGATGTTGTTTGAGTCCTCATCCTCCGTCATTGTTTACTACCACCACCACCACCACCACCAGTAGTAGTGGTGGTGGTGGTGGTGGTGGTGGTGGTGGTGGTGGTAGTAGTAGTAGACAAACATCAAGTGGTTCCATTAGGGTCCCTAATGACACTACGATCTTTATAGTTCTACTGTGTCTTATTTTAAAATGGTGTTGAGGTACCAGGCTTATTAGACCATTCACCCTCATGTTTTATAGATCCTTGGTGTCATGAACATATGACCCAAGGTTCTGTATCTTTTGCAAGCCAGTGCCAGACAACACACAATATGTACAATATCTTCTTTTTCGTCCCCACACAGTCAGCAGTCCTGCTGCTGTGTGAGTCCAAGTTTAAACATATGGGCTGTAAGAGTTGTGTGGCCTGCCACTTTAAGCTTCTGCCTACTCATTACCTGAACCTCTTCTGTTCTACTTGGCAGAGGTTCACTCATTAGAATCTTAGTCATCAACGAAGTCATAACAGTAATTTTGTAATACAGGTATTCTTCCATTTTTATTATTTCATCTATTTATATGTTATGGTCCTCACAGGGAATGTAACCATAAATTTGGTGAAGAACAGTTATTTCTGCTTGTTTAAGATACAAATAATACAGTAATTCCTTTTTAGTCTAATTAATGACGAAGTGTTGTTACTCTTTGTATTCACCGATGAAATCTTACACAGAATATTAATTAACCAATATGCAGTACTTATTACAGTGTTCTTAGTTTTTAAGTATGTCCAGGGGATCTTCAGGTGCAACAAAAGCCAAACACAAGGAAACACAAGAAGTTCACATGTATTGTTTGCAGACACCGAGATATGGTTACTCTGACCAATCACATATGGGTAACCAAGGAACTTCACTTGCAGGTTTCAGACATGCTTTACTCTACTTGGCATATGACACATGTTAAATTCAGCCTGCAATGTTGTAAAGCTCCCATTCAACACTCTTATCAAAGTCATGATTTAGGGTTGCATGTCAAATCCTAGAATTGTACATTAGAAGGCTGTGGCAGCCTGGACAGCCTCTCGAGACACTCACCTTCAAAGTATACAATGTTTAGTGTGTGTAATAAAATTTCAAAGAAGGTATCAAACATGAGTTATAGCACTGTTATTTTCCTTCCCCACTACTGCTGCTGACAAACTGTTTCTTTAATGAATGTGTTCAGTACCAAAGGGATGCAAAATGTTCAACAAATCAAAAGGCTAGCCTACACAACATTAACAAACAAGCAAAATAATGAAGGAATAGCCAGAAATTTCCACATTTTCCTTTCTGTAATGAAGACAGATTACATCTAAACAATGAACAATGTGTTAATTATTAGAGCAAAGTGGTAGCAAAAATTGTGTACAGACCTATGTTCATGAATGTTTTTAGTCTTACATGTATACATTTTGGATCTCTGTTGTTTTCTTACACAACAATGGTACCATGGATAGACTCTCTGTGGGTCACAAAAGCAATGTTATGCTGTGTTTGTTGGTGGAAATCTTGCAAAGGGACAGTCCTTCTACGCAGAAGATACTAATTTCTGAATGACATACATTCGCATATGTGAACACACGCAAAACATCCCTAGAAATTCATTATACAGGGCGTTTCATAGTGTTCTCTGTGATTACAAACATTTACAACAAGAAAACTAAAGGACCTACCTTAATGGAATTGTTCACAGCCACAGGAAAACTGAAAAAGTTTTTTTCGACAACTAGAGATGTTCGGTGTGTGCACCATGGGCAACACGGCACACATCAATGCGATATTCAAGTTCTTGCCACACATGCGTCAACATGGGTGCTTTCTGCTTGCACAGACACCCAGTTTCAGTAAACTGTTTATACCATACACAAATCGCGTTTGTAGGAGGGTCCTTTGTGTACTCTGCACAAAATGCATGTTGGTTGCATAGTAACCACAGACTTACTCGTGTGATATTCCAACACACGAAATGACTTCTCCCCTGGAGCGACCATTTTCTCACTACATACACTTGCATCACCTAGCAGCAGAAATGTGAACTGTGATGAAAAACAACTTACTGGGAAAAATTTTTTTGAGTTGTTCCTTCTATCTGTACAGGTTTCGTAAACAAGTGTCCTACGGTCTTCCTAGAATAAATTTTTGTAATCCCGGAGTACATTATGACATGCCCTGTATATATATTGTGCGCGCGCATGCCAGGGAAATTTACCGCATTTATACAACATGCTGCATAATCTCTATTTAATTTTCCAAAAGATGCTGTGTATTTCATAATTTCATCTTTAATTGTTCCAATAATAATCTTCCTGTCTCTGTTTCTTTCTTAGTGTGACCTTTTCTACCCACCCAGTGGAGATGTACAGGGCTATTGTTACATCCAATCACACTCAAGGACACACACCAAACACTCAGGAGAACTTCTTTGCACGAGGGATCGGCCCGTAGCAGAGAAAATAATATGTGTTTCATAAGACATGCACTGGAATTTAAATACCAACCTGGCTGTTTAAAGGTTAAAGCAAATTAGTGCCTGGCTGGTACTAAAAACAGCACAATGGCCAATTTTCTCCCATGAAAATCAGAAATATAGGCTAAAACACTGACCCATGTTGGGGCTTGTGCTTGAACTAAAAGTGCTGGAAAGGCTTACAAAAGGCCAGGCATTTTAAGCAAACACTAGATTAATACTCTACAAGTGAAGGATGTCTTTTTACTCTAAAAGAACAAGCTCACACAGCCATTTTCACCAACAACCACCAGAAATTTGGGCTAGAACACAAACACATGTTGAGACCAGTGCTTTATCTGAATGTTAGTAACTCACCTGATACTGTTTTCCCTTTCCCTCTGTTCTTGGCTGACAGCTCGAAGAGGTTTTGCTGGAGGGATGGGGGGTGGAGGTCGATGAGGTGCAGCAGACATCATGGAACTTGGCCTCAAACGGAACTGCTGGCTCTGCAGTTGCTCTTCCTGCTGCAGGTCTGGTAAAGACAGTCTGTAGTTGAGGGGAGCAGATGACTGTGCCATGGGAGAAGTTGGGGGATTATATGAGTTGATATTTCCAGTTGGAACCCTAGATATGTCTTGCAGGGACAAGTGTGTGGGGAGTAAGCCAGTACTCTCATTGGTCCACTGTTGTGGCAAAGCAGTTGTGCTTCCCCAAAGTTGATGCATCTGTGAGTGAGTGTGCCGAAGTTGCGGACTTTCATGGTGCTGTAATTTCTGTTTCTGTCTTTGCAGTTCTTCATTTTCTCTCTGTAATCTTTCTCGTTCTGCTTGTAAAGCCTCCTATATATGGGGAAAGAATGTTCATTTCCTTTAACTTCAGGTACATTTGAAACAGTTTTAAGTTAATTAGGGACATCATACCCTACCGAGTATTATTTAAAAACACAGCTTACTTTTCTTACTTTAAAAGGAAAAAAGGCTTGTGTGTGTGTTTAATGAACATTCATTCAGTAAGGTGAAGGGGGCAGACCATTTCACTTGCACCCAGTGCCGTGACTAAGAATGCATCATGCTTTACTTTCACTTATCCATGTCTGGGAGATCCCCATGCATAATCACAAGAAAAATTTTATATTGGTTACAAATTGTGTGTTCAACAAACTACTTCTGAGAGTTGATAAAATTTCATCCAAGACTTATAAATGATATGAGCCAAAATTAAACATAAGTGGTAACTTTAACTCTCAGTACTAAAGTCAAAATCGATTTGGATTTATAAAAGGGCAAGAAACTCTCACTCCTGGGTGCCTTTACTTTGTGCACACTGTGTAAATAAAAATTCTGGAGTACTTCTACCGTGGGGCAAGCGGTGGCACAGTTGGTTGAGGCACTGTGCTACAAGCTGGAAGGTCGCAGGTTCGATTCCCGATGGTGTTACTGGAATTTTTCATTGACATAATCCTCCAGGCCGCACTATGGCCCTGGGGTTGACTCAGCCTCTACCAGAAATGAGTACCAGGTATATTTCCTGGGGAGTAAAGGCGGCTGGTGCATAGGGCTGACAACCTTACCACCTTCATGTGCAGATTGTCTTGAAATTTGGGAGCCTCAACCTCCTGGAACCCTCAGGGCCTGTCCAGGCCTGTAATGGGACTGCTTTACCTTTTTTTACTTCTACCATAACCTCTTCAGATGTTTCAACTTCCATAGTAAGGCTAGCATGAATTATACTGTTTTGTGATCCATTTCTGTGCATAACTTTCCCTGCAGAATGTATTAATGCTGCATTACATTTTCAGATATAACAAAAAATGTTTTCATTGCTGTCACAATGGTAACTGCTGACATGCAGAGCATGTAGTGATGAAAAATACTCTATGCACAATTTGCAGTTACAATCTACCCTCCAACTAAATCTGGCATCCTTACTGTGATAGTCTGCTGGCTGTGACATCATCTAAAGGGCTTGTTGGGGCAAGGGCAACAAAGCAGGCAAGTCATATAAGATAGAAAAACAGTACCTTAAGTTAGTTAAGAAAACATTTTCAGTGGCAGCACTGAAGTTGAGCTAAATCAAATACAGTATTGAATGCAGGTACAAAGTGTGATTTGCACTGACAACCCCTCTAGTGAAGTCCACCCAATGTTCTTTGTCTTATTTGTCTGCCACAAACTCAACAGCCGCGACTCCCATGCAGTAACTACAAAGGCTCATTAGTTAAACCAAGTGTAGCTGTTGCTAAGCCGCCACATTTTTCTTGTCTAAAGAAATTTTCATCAAAAGACATGGGTTTTTCAATGACATATAGCTATATAGTATTTCAGACTCTGCGTTAAGTGTCACTGCCATCTCATAAGTTCACACAGCTGCCATGTTTGTATTAATCTGTAGTAAGAAGCAAGGTAGTAGTTCCCTCAAGGTGATGATAATTCTAAGTTTCATGACAATGCACCAATATTTTCAAAAATCATGAGGGGAGAGGCAGACATGTTACAATCAGCTTGTACTTCCTTATAAAATAAGGAAAGTAGGCTGAAAAGAGGAGTATGGTTGTTGGCAATGAAGCTACATTACTTAGTCGACTGAGCCCTTGTGGTGTTAAACAGTTCAGGTATTCCTGTCTAGATGGCATATGTGTGAGCACAGGTACCAAATTTAAAGTGATGGCGGTCTGAAGATGATCTGTGGTCTGAAGCATGGTTACTGGTAGACAGGCAGATAAATACAGTTTATGCAGCAGTGGGTCTGACATCCACAAGTATGTGCAGCAGCTACTGAGTCAGTAATTAGAAGTGACAATGAAATTCACAGAAATGTTTTGTTAGCAAGAAACTGTTTACACATCATTTGCTGAGAAGAAAGGATAGGCTGTTTTTAAGAATAGTGAGTCTGATAACAGTGCACAGCGAATGTTCACCGGACATTTCTCCACACGGCCTACACATCACCAAGGTAAATTGATTGGTTTATTCATTTTGTTAGAATATGAGCTTTGAGTGTATGGTGGCAATGGCAACCAGTTACTCCTTCTTCAAAAGTACCATGCTGACAGACAAGATTTATTAAAAGCAGAGAGAAATATACTGTTAATTAAGCAAGTTTGCTGAGAAAGTAAGGAATATCTCAAAATGGCATACATCTTGAAAGTAACACAATCCTACAAGGTTTAAATTTCCAATATTACCCCTACATCTTCCAATGCAATACACACAAACATTTAGGAGCAATTTGTGAAATTTCAGGTTCTTGTAGCAGTAAACATGAAAATTATGACCTTCTGGGACTTTATGCCATATGGTATCATAGACAGGTACCAACTTTTTAATGAAAGCTTATCTGCCAAACTTCATAATGTCAAGGCCTGTCAGACTGTAATTGTGCAGTATTTTTACAATAAAGTCAGTGTTTCTGTTCATCAAGTAAATAAAGAATATGTTGATACTTGAAGCTCATAATTAGATAATGTTTAATGGACCCCTCAGAGAAGTGATAAGACAGAGGGTCCAATCCACACCAAAGTTGACTACAGCAGTAACAATGAGGCTCAACTGTATGTTCTGTTCCTACTTTCACTCAAAAGTTTTCTTTTTTTTTCCTTGATATTCTTCTTCTCCTCTTACTAACAACAAACAAACCATAATATTAAGAAAAACTAGTTGTGTCTTGTCACTAATTTAGTTTCATGAAGCAAAATAAATTTCATCAGAAAATCAAAGAAACCTCTAGGGCAAAAAGCACTCACAGAATTCAGATTGTTTTCATCAGTCCTCGTTGTCACCATTTATGCTACATGGAAGTTGTCCCCTGATGGCTTAATCATGCATTCATATATCAGTACAACCATGGCGCACTAATCTGTCCCATTCCTTGTAATGATACAATTTAATTCTTTGCACCTGGTGAACACACGTATTGTAACTACTGATTTTTGCTGTAGTATATTGGTGCAACAAAAAACACAGCTGCCACGACATATAAAAAAAGGGACAGATGAAAAGAGGGAGAAATGGCTTCTAAAGAGTGTTGTTTTCCCACAAGCCTTTACCCATGTACAAAATCCAATGTCATGCAAAACAGTTTACCCTTCCCATAATTAAAATAGTTGTATCACCTCTGTATACAGCAATAATGCAAAGAAATAACCTCAAACAAAACATGCCATTTTGTCAGGTCAAAAGCAGTGTATAGTAAACCGAAGAATTATGTTTTAATTTCTATTACTGCCCATTGCCTGTACCAGGTCATGTCTGCACAGCTGTGCGGTTATGAATTTCTTTTGCAGTCATGGTACTGTAGGCAACATTAGAAACCAAGAACATTGGAACTCATCCACTCCTTGTCTTTCTACTGCACTATGTAAGGTATCTTAGCAGCACATTTGGAATATGTGGTTGGCACACTAAACCACAGCCTTTATTTTCCATTTATATTCAGTGCAGGAGAGAAACATAACAGTGAACAATGTTTTACTGTCCTGTATTTTGTACTAACAGTACCATCATTGCCCCTTTCTGTCGTGCAGATAACAGACTGCAATGTTCACATATAAATATCAGTTCACACAGTGATATATTAGTGAAACCTCATGTATCCAGATTCATGATGTACAAACCTCAGAATAGATGTAAGCATTTATTGTGGAACCTGTATAAAGTGTGTGTAAGTTGTGTATTAATGTATGGTAAAAGAAAATGTTGCTTCAGGCTTGGAATGAAATATTTCATTACCACTACCACCTCCTCCTGTGCCATATATACAAGTGGTTGTGGAGCTTTGGCTTAGCAGTAGCAGCAATAGTAGTAGTAGTAGTAGAATTGCTGTACAAATGGCAAGCTTTTAACTAGTTAAAAAAGCGTTAGCATAAGCTGACAATGTTTTATTTAAATTTAAAAGCAGCAGCATACTGCATACATTATGAAGTTTCCAACCCAATATTGAATCACAAATACATGCATGATAATACAATCTCAGATGAAGTACTAAGTACATGTGTGTGTGCTTTGGTTACAGCTCTTACATTCATATTTGTTAAATGCTTAATGCAGTGAGATTCTTTTGTGCACTGCACAAAATGATGAACCTATCAGGTTGAAGAGTCACTCTACCAGTCAATTTGTAGACATTCAGAGTGCAAACACAGCCCACAGCCCTAAACATACTACATAAAACATACATAGTATATGACAGATACTAGGAAGAATCTCCATTCAAGCATTCCCAATGTAACTGTAGAATGTTTATATTTACCCTCTAAATTTCTTTAGAAAAAGAGAATTCCAGTTGTGAGCTTTGAAGTTCTTGCAGCAATGTAGCTGCAGGTACATTCTTCTGGGATGTGCTACTATTCCAACTGGTAATCATATCCCAACCTTTCAATGCAACATAGTGTCCTCATCTTCAATGGTCCATACATAGTTCACAGACAATAGTACTTACCAAAATATGAAGATGAGGACATTATGTTGCCTCAAAATGTCAGCATCTGATTAGCCACTGGTGCAGTGTTGTCCCATAAGAACAGAATCCCATTTGACTACTGTCTACAATTGTGGTGTGTGGCCATTTTTAACCATGGTCCACTCACACATGGGTGATCTGACGAAGTACCATGGACACTTTTTAAAAATGTATTCAGTGTATTAGTATTTTGAGTTACTAAAGGCTACATCAGTTACTTAGGAAAGGATGAAGGGTCACAAGTGCCCCACCATCCACAAGATGTGGAACCACTGGTCTACTGTTAACAGATGAAGAACACTAGACAGAATTCTTCTTGACAAGACTCAGCAATCTGTGTAGTACTCGAAAATAGTCTGTGCTTTACCTAAATATTATTCTGTATTATTACAATATCTTCTGCATTAATTTTATGAAGTATTAGTTACATTTCCTTCAAGACCTATTAAAACTGAACTGGAGTAAGTAATAATTTCACACACATATGATTGTAACAGCTGTAGACCACTGAAGTACATATTACAAGTGACTGGTAACACCCACTATAAATGCCAACTATAATGTAGATATTGACCACATTTGATCAATACAAGATTCACTGATCTAATTGAACTATAATGGGACTGTTGGTGACATCATACATAAAGGCCATTTTCCTCTTTAGGGCTATATGTCGTCGTCGTCGTCGTCGTCATCATCATCATCGTCATCATCATCATGCTCTGGCAAAATTTCCTCAATTATTTTCACTTCTTTCGTCAGCACTCCTCTGGTACCTATGCCCTCTCCCCACTACTCTGATTTGCATATCATCATTCTCTCTCCCATATACATACTAAATGCACCATAAAAGTATGTAAATATTCTTAGCCTAGTGTTCGGAAATAGCATGTTACTATAACAGAACTCACTTTTACAGACTTTTGAAAATAAGAACAATAATAGAGTGCAGATTCGCACTGATATTTTAATCTAATTTTTAATGACCATATTCAGTGAAATTATGGCAGACAATAGTTCAGATGTTGCTAACATGGAGATCTGTCACAGTGTCACTGGAAAAACATAGGCCAAATGATATCAATATGCTCTGCATGTCCTCAACCTTTAAACCAACTGACATTATCATGATATTTATGCCATCAGAAGCAATTCAAACGTGATACTGATTTTCTAAAACAACACGGCAGATATTTGTAACATGGGAATGATACTATCACCATGCAAGGGTCATGAAATGACATATCAAAACGTCCTCAAAAAATATGACAAAGTTTTTGGAATGTGGAACTAATGCATTGTGACTAAACAAACAAACAAACAAAAACAAAAATCTATTTAGCCTACAGATTGGCATTCATAACCAATGGATCACTTGAGCAAAAAGTATGAAATTTTGAATAAAGATAAATCATAACCATTGATACAAATTAATTACTAGGCACTGTTCTGGAGCTTATAGTTGCAAACATGGTGATGGTGTGAAGCTTTGGCATTACATCTGACAATTTGGTGTACAAATAACCTGTACATAAAGAGCAACATTGTGACATCTGGTAAAGGTAAATTACAAGGTAAAATTGTCACTGTTCATGCTATACAGGCATACTGGGGAATGGAGGTATAGCCCCATGCCTGTTACCTCAGCACTAGATGAAGGTGAATGGGCAGCTTCACACCCAGGCTGCCTTAAACCCAGGGACACCGCACCCCCCCCCCCCCCGCTCCCCCAGGGCACAA
>Ga0136643_10003343_pt1 | contig 21556 bp, 22 predicted proteins | sample TergutLab28metaG_FD_96883 | JGI IMG/M metagenome (GOLD analysis project Ga0136643, IMG submission 96883) | Labiotermes labralis P1 segment gut microbial communities from Petit-Saut dam, French Guiana - Lab288 P1 (version 3) (version 3) | ecosystem: Host-associated > Arthropoda: Insects >...
CACACCCACACCACACACCCCCCACACACACACACACACCCACACACACACACACCACACACACACACCACACACACACACACCACACACAGACACCACACACACACACACACACACACACACCCACACACACATACATATATATATATATATATTTCGGCCTCACAGTAGGTGATCAGCTTCCCCAGCCACAAAACCAATTATTGAAATTATTATAACAGTTTTGCTGTTTTCCAGAGTTTTGGAGCTTATATAGACGGACTGTAACAGTTTTGAACGTGCATAATGTTATTGGTGTCCGGAATTTTTCTCATTTCAACGCCAAGTCAATTTTCAGTTTATCTTCTTTGCTAGAAATTAAGGAAATGAAGGCTTCGGTCCTCCCCCACTTCGTTTTGAACCAGTTGGCCGATTTAACGGAAATTTATGCGAATTTTACGCCATTAGAGGTCCTGCCAATGTACCACTTCACAACTTAGGTCACGCCAGTGTCCCACTTCACAACTGACCCAATTTAGTAATTACAAGACGACGAATTCAGAAATACAGGGGCGCCATTGTAGTCACATACAGTTAGGTCCTGAAGTGACGCGAAGTAATAGATCTTCAAATGATATGGAGCCATGGTTAAGGTAATGACCTTGTAAAATGTGAAGTAACAGAATAATGGCCGTACGAAAATGTTCAGTGTCAAGCTATAACCACCGAACGACAGCAGTCAGGTGGTGACGTTTGGTGCTGACTTGTTTAGGCGATCGTGTTTTAAGTCGACCGGCAGATCGTGACGACTGCAGGAGACTTTGGAGTTGTACCGATTGAACCTGTGTGCTGTCTGTGGCGGAGAAAGGAGCTTTTTACAAAAGGAAACTAAACCAACTACAGTAACCTTAGTAGATTGTATGAATATAATTTGTGGAATAGGAGACGACTTTTGTGACTTTGCCATTTATAGGCACTGTCTTCTACAGACCGACGAGGCTTACCTCAATTTTGAATTGTTTTCCAGTAATGCATTACGTACAAATGTAATGTTGCCTGGACTGAGTGCATGTGGTGCCCATGTGGTGCCCATGCCTTCATTGTTATAATTAATACGTAATAAGTTTGCGGTATGTGTTGGTTGGGCACTGCGCTACAAGCCGGAAGGTCGCAGGTTCGATTTCTGACGGTGTCATTGGAATTCTTCGTTGACATATTCATCCGGACGCACTATGGCCCTGCGGTCGAATCAACATCTAACAGAAATGAGTACCAGGAATACTCCCTGCGCGGTAAAGGCAGCCGGTGCGAAGGACTGACAATCTAACCACCTTCATGGGCCGATTGTCTTGAAATAAGGGAGCCTGAACCTCCTGGAACCCTCTGGGCCTGAACAGGCCTGTAAAGGAATTGCTTTACGTTTTACGAAATAACAAAACGATAATGTTCTACTACTGCTACTACTACTACTACTACTACTACTACTACTGCTGCTGCTGATGATGATGTTATTACAACCGGTTGTATCGCCCCCTGTGGTATACAAGTACAACCACCACCACCACCACCACCACCGCCGCTCCTGGATGAATGGAAAGACATATCAGCTGAAAGCATCCTCTGCTATAAACCGTCAGTCTGTCATCAAACGAGAGGTCTTGACTTCGAATCAAGAGTGAAGGACAAGTTGGCTTCTTACTGATAAATTTTAAATTACAAAACTTTCCAACTCTGGCCGCAGCCGGTAAGCCTGCTGTGCTGTGCAGCAGTTTGCATGGCGTTAAATTAACTTCTTATATTGTTGTATCATAAACATGTCTAACGGTGAGTGTCTGTCTGTCTGTCTGTCTGCTTGTCTGCCTGTGATTTAGTTTCAGAACGGAGCACTAATAGGAAGATATGGAGAATGTTCAAGTACTGACGTGCGTGTCTGCTGATCGAACAGCTTTCTGTTTCCGGTTTGTCTGTTCGCCTTTACGTAGAGACCAGATCAGTTGTCTGTTTCTGTCCAGTCCGTACTGAGGAAACAATTGTCAGGGCACGAATTTCACAGTTCACGTAATCTGGAGTCAGGAATGTGTGGAACTTTGCCTCTGCGCCGCCTGCAGCCCGTGTTGTCCTACCGTTACCCTAGTGTTTTAATTCCATTGAATTCTCCGTCTTTGTTCGTCGACCTGGGACCGCGAATTATGCGCTTCTATAGAATGAATGGCTGTGCGCATAGATAGAAGTACTTAGTCAAATATGGAATTATGATTTGAAAAGCGTACATCACTTGAGTGACGTCACACTGCTAATTATTCTGGTTCTAATACAGACTAAAGCATTTTCAAGTGTAATTGCACAAAGTCATATTAACTCTGTGTGTGTGTGTGTGTGTGTGTGCGTGCATACAGTCTGAAAGGCATCCTAATGGTATAATGAATGTGCACAGCGGTAGGTTGATGGGGTCTTATTCGCGCATGCTTGTTGTGTTCTTGACGGGATATTTAGTCGTCGGGAGGGGTGGGGGGGGGGTGGGGTTGTAAAGAACGTGGAAATTATTCTGAAGGATTTAATTTTCAAAACTGTTTGTAAAAAATAGGATTTCCGTGAGGTAATTAAACTCGAGTATTCTCATTAGTGGCACGGTTTCTATATTCCAATAGAGAGCACGTGTAGAGGTTGTTTTGGAAATGGCTGCAGTAATACCGCGAAGTTAATGGAGACTTGCTGGTGACCGCATGCCTAAGCTATGATTTCCATTTGTATCCTCATTATATTGCAAATGTCCAGTCTCTGGTCGCACCACACATTCGTGTAATGATTTAAATTCCATATTCAAGAATATTTGTGTCAGTTCCAGTAGCCGCGCCGTCTAAGGCGTGGGTCTGCGGCCGCTTGCTTGCTGGGATTGCGGGTTCGATTCCCGCCGGGAGGATGGATGTCTTTGTTTGTGATTGCTGTGTGTTGTCAGAATTTTTTGTGTCGGGCTGATCACTCGTCCAGAGGAGTACTACCGCTTCTGGTGTATCTGCATGTAGTCGCAAAGCCCCGTCGGGGGGAGAGCATGACCCGGAATCTTTTCGAAGCGCCACAGGGAAGAAAAATTTAACGATTATTTGTACAGTGTATAGGCTGTTACTGGGGAAATGTAATATTGAAATAACGGTGTAATCGTGTTTAGGCATGCAATTACGTCCATATGCAGCACTGCTACACACCGTGCAAACTGTAACAGACGTTTGAAATTAAGTAATTCCGTTGGGATGATTTCCGTCTTCAGATGCTTTTACATATAGATGTCTAGAAATCATACGAGACTCGAACTTCCGTTGCTCTGTTGACAGCAGGCTCTCTATACTGAGCAGGACAATTCCAGTTCGCTGCCTTTTCGAAACGTATCTTAATATTATGTACTAAAACCCAACTAAATACACGTACAGACGTTATTGGTTTATGCACGTGTTTAGCTGTCATCCTATTTTCGTTACAGAGTTTACTGAACCGCCTGACTGCTTGTGTTTTTAGTATCTTGTCCGTTATATTGTTGAAAGTGTAAGTTATTTTTGCTGTTTGGGTCTTTATAATCTTAATATTTTGCATTGTCCACTTACTGTGCCACTATTTAATAAACGCGAAATGCACATTATAAGTGTCAATAAATAGTGCACAGTGCACTGACAATGCATAAATATTAAGCTTGTCTCTCTCAACTGTACCTTCCGATCTTCGCCTAGGCATTGCAAGTGTTTTTCTCCATTCTGGATGTCTGACTGAAACTATGTGTGCTGTTTTGATCTCTTCCGTCGTGCTACATTTCCCGTCCATCCCTCAAGTCTTGCCTAAGTGTTAATCAAAGTCTTTGATTCTTGCCTAAGAATGTTTGAAATGTTCGTAGATTTTCCTGTGGAGAGTTCTTGTCCCCTGAGTTCCCGTACTCCCACCTTATCTAATTGCATGTTAAATAAGTTTTGGAATTATATCCTACTGCACCGGTTCACAATATCTCATCCGGCGGAATACCAGTGTACTCACTACCTGAATCGATGTGTTCCGCGGTCTGAGTCAACATGTTCTGCGATCTGATCGATGTTTTTTCGCGATGCGAATCGATGTGTGTCTGCCGTATGAATCGACGTGTTCCGCGATATGAATCGACGTTTTCCGTCACTGAACTCAAGAGAAGGCGGACTTTCCGAATTTAAAAAAATGGACATAGTTTTACATTTTACATTCGTCTCCCATAGTCCCGCACAAAATCCATTCGTGTGGCCGGGCAGTGTTATTGCAGGGTAGCGTCGTTTGTGTGATGATTATGTTACGTGGTTCGTTTCCCGGCAGGTGTAAACATTTTTTCTCCTCTCCAAAGCGTCCAGACCAGGTGTGAGTCCAGCCAGCACCCTGTTAATGAGTACCGGTGAACCTTTTACCTGCGATAAAATGGCCGGTGCGTAAAGCTGACCACTGACCCCCATCTAGCTGTACCTCTACGGCGCACTAAAGATAGCGGTACCTTACGTGTTGTTCATAGTGTGGAGGACGGCATATTAATATTTAGTTGGATTTGGTTCGCATTCTACGCCATGATGTTCAGGGCCGTTGAGAACTGCAGACTCAGCAAATACCTGCGTGTAGCATCGCTACGCAATATGGAGGTTAAATGCACAGGACAGATAGAATCCCTCAAATCACTTTGTGTATTTGATTTAACTTGTAATTAAGGCGGAGACGCTCATTCTGTATAGCGACTATCTTATGGGCTGGACGCACGTAGAATCGTGGTTCGAATCCCGGCAGGGATATGGGATTGATCTCATTTCTAAAACGCCCTCCTATACAATCGGTACCCGCGTTTTACTTTCCCGGGTGTAAAGCAACCGGAGCTTCTCAAGTCCACTTACCTGAGCCTAGTGTCGAGGTTAAGAATCAGCGGAGCTATATCTCCAAATTCCCCTGCTTGTCCTTACGTCGTGCGCATGTACAGCTGCACCTTATGGGCTTTGATTAGTTAGTGTGCTTAAATGGGTGGTTGACAGAAATATTGCAGTTTGAACCCCAGCAGGGACAGGAATTGTGTCTTCTCCAGTGCGTAAGTTCTGCTTTGGGGTCCATTGCAGCCTCCTGTTTGAATTCTACAGGGGCTTCTTTCTCCGGAGCGAAGCTTCAGGCTGTGAACTGAAAATTTACCTCATTTTACTGAAAATATGAAGAATTCATCAACGTGTGGACAGCTTTACTGTGTAAAGGTTGTGTAATTTTACAGGAAAACTAACGGTAATATAATTACTTAATGTGCAAATAGTGTCGACATTAACACTAGCTGTGTGAGATTGCTGTTAAAAAGCTTCTGTTAGTTTAAAATATTATTTCATTTACTCTAATTAGAACATACAGCAATACAGTGGCGGTATTTAAATGTGAATAACTGAAATATTTACACAGTTATCTCCCTATGTTTAGTATTAAACAAAATTATTAATAGTAGAAACGAGATACACGATTTTCCGTCTCTCTTTCTCTCTCTCTCTGTCAGCTACATTAATTACAGTACCAATTAAACGCAGTGCGACATATTTTGTTGACTCCATTATCATGAACGAAGCTGCTAAGATAATGGTTGGGGGGGGGGGAGGCACACATACAACAGACGACCAAATGGGACATACTAATTAGATTCTTTAGTAGTCTGCAATTACTCTTTCTGTTTTTTATTATTGTAATTATATCTGTTGTCATTATTATCATTATAAATATGAGACAGCGAATGAAAATTAAGCCGTTAGCAAATTAATTACTCGCCTTATTAACGATCGCTCTCTGTTGCTGTCTGTTCTTCTTTCCTTCTGTGTGACTTCAGTAGAAATAAAACATTCTCATTCATATTCCTTTAAGGATCTCAAAGAATTAAATTAAGCAGCTAGTTGTACAGCAGGAGGATTCGATTGTTTGACCACGTCCAGGCAGTTTAATTAAACCTGCTAACTAAGGAAATTATTTAGTATTACCCTCATGTTGTTTTACCCTGTTTCATGAGGCCGATTTTCAAGACGGTTCCTCGCAAAATTTTGCAGACGTTTCCCATTGCCCGTTCACCATCTACATTGGCATTAAACTGCGAAATGTTTAGCGCTGTAATTTTGTCCGCTTATATTTTGGGTTAATTCCTTTCTTATCCACCATAATAAGACACCACTTTCCTAATTTTTAAAACGAAAAACAGACTATTTATTTTTCTAAACGTAGTCATTGGGTTATAGGCGAAAAAAAAACATTGATTTTTCTCTTTACTCAAGAGATCACGCCTCTCCATTTTCGTGTAAGTCATTGTCTTCAGTATCTGATACTACTTAACAGATTTAGAAGAAATTTAGTATAGGTAGTCGATGTGTGTGTCTTGCAACAAATTTAATTTTGTTGCTTGCCGTTCTAATATAATCCAAACTTCATACCCACTCCAAAAGATTAAAGGACTTCGTTAGGAACGCATCGTCGAACGTAACATATGAACGTAGCATATAGTATAAAGTGAAATGATATCTGCACCTGTATGTACGGTGTACTACATACTTAACAGTGCACAAACTCTGACTGCATAGGTTGTGAGTTCGGTTCCCTGCACGTCGTTAATTCGATGTATAGTCTGTGTGTCCGTCCGTCCAGGTTCTCAGCGCTTTACTCGCAAGCCGTTGTTCTTGGCTTCTGCTTACGGAACGTTGGAAGGAAAGTCCTGGTCGTGGTAAAAACTGCTATGGAGTCGTGCCTGTGATTAAGCACCACGCCAGGTATTGGAGGTATGGCGCCATGCATTCTTAACCTTTGCATTAGGTGGCTGTGAGTGGTCAGCCATCCGTTCCGGCCGTTTTAATCCCGAAGAAAGACAGGCTGTTCGGACCTTAGAGCCGGTGTTCGTATTGTGGGGAATGGAAAAAGTACTGCTGTTCGGAGTCGAAACATGATTCTTTGGCCATTCATTCTGGTTTAAAATATAAATATATCCATAATGGTGGGTTTTTATGAGTGATGGATAAACATCTAGGTCAGCGAAGTAAACTATATTTCGGTAGAAAACACTTTTGTTGCTTGTGGGCTGTTAATTTTAAGGAATTGCAGAGATGCAGGCCGACGGTGTGATCTGTTGCAAAACGTGAACTGAGTTCGTTCACTAATTTGGTTTGTTTTTACTCCGGGTTTTTAATTACTCTATATCCTAGAATCAGTGGCTCCTAAAGTGTGCTTCGCGGATCCTGACGGATCTGCGACCAGTTACCAGGTGATCCGTGGATACATTTCTGTAATGGGTGCTTTGAAATTTACTGATTTCTTTAATTTCATGAACAATGTTTTGTTCAAAATAATAGCGGAACTTCTTTAATTGGCAATGTGTTTATTTCGTGTGACCGTTAGAATATCTAATTAAGAAACCCCCTGTACCCAGTCGGTTTAATTAAGGTAAAATCACGCAGTGAATTGTTACGTGTGCTGCCGGTGTGTATTTGTATGTATGTAAAGTCGGTTGTGAGATATCAACCTTATGTTGGACACCCATCATCCGATGTGGGGATCCGTGGTCATTTTTCGAAGCCTTAAAAAGGGTCCGCGAGCAAAAAGTTTGGGAAGCGCCGGCCTGGATAACTTTGTCATCTTCCAGTAGTTGCCTTCTGACTGTGTCGGCAGTTATACGAGTTTGTCTCACTTTTATTACCAATAAATGAACACCAGGTTTACGGGTCTGTCACAGATTGCGCGTTTTGCAATACGGAATTAACTCTGTTTTGCGGAGAGCACGTCTGTGTTAATTGGTTCTGTAGGATTTGTGACGTTTGTTAACGCCGGTACTGAGACGTCATACTGAGCTATAGGCACCTCAAGATGGCAGTAGAGCAACATAATAACGGTTCTGATAATAAATGTGCCACAAGCAAGGAAAATTTGTAGCATAATATTTCACAAATTGTGTTTTTGACGTCACTCTTAAGAGAGACTTTTAGAAGTCTGTCTTTAACTATACCTGGGTAGAACGGAAACTTGTTTTAGTGGAAAACGTTTACTGTCCCGGGGTTCCGGAGTTCCGAGAATCCACGCTTCAAATAACTGTGTGAAACGGAACCTGCCTACAACGGAAACTTGTGTCGCTTGCGTCTCTGATGTGAGTCAGTTTCAATATGCAGCTTCAGGTTTCGGGGTTAGAACTTCTCACACATTGCTTTTGTTTGAATTTTAGTTTATATATGTGTATATATATATATATATATGTATACACAAATACATATACGTACATATACATATATATATATATATATATATTTATATGTGTGTGTGTGTGTAGTACAGCAGCTCATTGCTATTAATTCAGCAGCTATTCATTGCCGTCTCTGCAGTCTTTGTTGGCAAATGAAACTACTTATATAATTATTTATCTCCCAAAAGTCTGAATATGCAGGAATTCGTCCGTCCGTCTGTCTCATAAAGTCTCCCTCCATTCCCTTTTATATTAAAACAGCCATGCATGGAAAAGTAATTCGGAGCTGTAATTAAAACTGTGAGAGTGTAGCAATTGTCATATCCATTGAAATTGCCTTTATTTCTGTTATATTACTCCAGAGGCTTTCTATACAACAAGTCATTCTGTACTCTCGCACACGCACACACTTAAAGGGATTTTAATTTAGAAAATTTAATTGACTTTTATTGTAACTAAACTATGTATACGTCTAAGCCTGGAATGGGACGGAACTTCAGAGAGAGAGAGTGAGAGAGAGGGAGAGGGAGAGAGAGAGGGAGCTAGACGATTTAATTAATAATTACATTTCATCATAACGTAGCAGCTGTAATTGATCTTTATTCCATTGTGAACTTTATATAACCAAACTGCACGGTTTTGACGTAATTAAGTTTGGGGCTGCCATAGTCGGATATCAGAGCCCTCTGTCGGTATCAAAATTTAAATGATGGTGCTTTCGATTTTGGCGTATCGTATTAATCGGTTTCTATAGAGCTAAACTATGTGGTTTGAAAATGTACGTGTGGTATGAAAATTGAATAGAGGTCCAATTCGTTATGAAGTGTACCTAGGGACATTTACGGTAAATATCAGGAAATATTGTTTAAAAACTTCTGTTTTTCCTCTTCTGTCGTGAAGAATTAATTACATTTTACCACAGTAATTGCTTTCTCTATTATTAAATGTAAAACCTGAACCCGCGACACTTGCGTGGTGCATCAGGGCTGCATCTCGATATTTGCGCATCAAATCGCATCTGTCATTCAGTCTCCTGTTTGTCATACGTGCTGTGCTCCTGGCTAAGTTAGGTTTTTTGACGTGTTCACATATTATGCTTTTTTTTTACCGCGTATGTTGGACATTGGCCTTGGTCTTGATCCGAAGCTTGTTTTTGCGCGTTTTGTGCCAAACATTTTTCTCTGCGTCGATTATTGTCCGATTATAAACAAAAATACAGACGACGAACTAATTTCATTCGCACTTTCTGATGTGAAGGTTACGAAAAACTTGCGTGAGGTTTCTTGCATTTTTACATGACCACAGACGGACAGACGGAAGGCGGGTTTTTAATAGGCACTCCACAGGGGGCCGGACGCTTCTTAAAACGTGTAACTTCACGAACAGTTGATGTGAAATCTGCCTACCTTTATTTAAGTAAATAAATAAATAAATAAATGAACTGAATGGGGGGGGGACCAATATATCCCTCAGCTAAATTGGAAAGGGTATGCAGTCAAACACAGCTGTGTCAATTAAGGTGTATTTAATGGCTATACTAGACAACTACATGTTTCGGCCTTTACTGGCCATCTTCAGGTTGTCTTCAAGAGAACTTAAGGTCCTACTATATACATTGTGCACGCACGTGGTGCAGAGATCTCTACATAGTAGCCATTAAATACACCTTAATTGACACAGTTGTGTTTGACTACTACCCTTTCCAATTTTCACACACACAACGGGGATGACACACTTCCTAGATCCCACAGCTAGACGAGAAATTCGCGGAATTCTGTGGAAGCCCACAGCTTATTGCCCCCGCGTTGAAGAGCCCGACACTTGTGCCTGTCCGTCCCCAGCCATATTAAACCAATCCACACTACCCCATCATACTTCCTTAAGAGCCCTTTTAATGTTATGCCCCCACGCCAAGGTCATGCAAGTCGCCTTTCCATCCAGGTTTCCGGGCGAAAAGTCTTTATGCATTTCTGTTTTCTCCCTACGTCCCACAACCTTCGCTCTTCTCATTCCTCTTGAATTGATCATTATTTAGTATTTCCTGAGTAATGGAAATCATTAAGCCGAGCGTTGTGAGAGGGTTTCCCCATTCTCCTGTTGCTTTCACCCTCATATATATATATATGTTCTAATATTTTTCTCAGGACTCCATTTTCGAATATCCTCATTTATGTCCCTCCCTTCATATGAAGGACCGCGCACCACATCCATATAAAATAGTGAGAAAAGTTATGGTTCTTTTGTATTATAATTTGTATGTTTTTAGTTATAAGGCTTCCGGGTGACGTCAACGTATCGTCATTAAAATGTCCATTATAAATATTTTATAACTTTACGATCACCGTGGATACGCAGAAACGTTTATTGCGTTCTACTGTCAACAAAATCTTCCCGGAAACATCCAGTTAAAAATTGAATGCTGTGTCTCAATTCCCAAGTCTGAAATCGATGGAACGGAACTCGGTGTGTTATTTTCTTGATTAAGTACGGACATGCGTGTGCTGTTCGTTGCGATCAGGACACGAATTTCCATTAAATCTCTCTGCCGCTGTCACGTTTTCTGTAAAAATAATTGTCAATCAGAAACGAATTACTGGCACAGAAGAGAAAGAAGCCAGTGGATTTGGTTAATGAAACTAAAAGTTTGCGTAGCATATAGCTGCTAAATCAGAAAATCACTCAACCGGACCAGTTCGGACATGGCCTAATGAAATGGAGAACTGAGTGCATGATGGAACTATGTTAAGTCTTATTCATGTCGACTGGGAATTTAAGCTGCTCTGGGATCTGCTAAGCACGTGTGTATATATATATATATAATTTTGTTACCAGTGCAATGATGAGTTTTGCACACAGTTTCAGGGGATGGATTCTGCTCCAATGTTTCCGGAAAACGAGAAATCCCTACATGATTTTATATGTGGCTCGGACGCTACGACCAAGTGCTTGCCGATCACCGAACTTCACGCTCTAGCGATATCCTTCTGGGCAGTGGGACTGTCTATACTGACCCGGGTTTCTCGTGACTAAAGCGGGAATATTGCTTTGAAGAATGTCACTGCCAAATGTTCCCACATTTACTACAAGTCATTGTTTACAATAACACTGCAATTCTTGATGTAACTTCTCCAGTTGGCATAGCGTAAGCAATAACAAAGCCGTCAGTCATTGTCATTATTCTTAATCGTTTGGTAGAGCACATTTTTCGCGGTTGGTAGTAAACTTGAAGTGAACTATCAAATGTTGCATATCGTATTAACGTCAGTAGGCCTGTAACGAAGATACGTTTGTATTGTGCTGCACACAGCACTTCTACGTTGGTGTCGCGAATTTAAAATCAGAGGGCTGCTATAAATCGTGCTTAATTTTGGCACTTGTGAGCCTGGGAGCTCGTCGTCAACAGAGCGACTACTAACTTGAGGGTGTTGGCTGGCTGAATTATAGTCTTGTGGGTCGTGACGCCGTGCAGTGTGGGCGGTACTTGCCAACATTTCGGAAAAACTTCCACCCTCCATCTTCAGGGTTGAAATTTACATCTACGGTGAAGATCGAGATAGTGGATTGAAGGGTTCTTACGTCCACGCCCAACCATCAACCTTGAGAATTATGCTTTTTCGCCCTGTCGTGTGGATTGGGGAGACAAGGAATGCATACAAAATTTTGATGGGGAATATTTTGGAGGCCAATATTTTTGTAGTCCGAGAATTGAGGATGAAAAGATAGTATGAAGATGGGTGTTGTTCTGTTTGCACACTAATTGAATTGAGTCCAGTCAAGCCTGTTCCAGTCGAAGGTACTGCACCAGCTGTTCGATTTGTTTTGCATACAATTCCTCTCGCCTCTGTCTGAAACGAATGAAATGAAGCTGACCACCTTAGTGGTTTGGGCATGTTCGATGTGGCTGGAATCGTAGCAGCCTTGAGAAATTGTTGTGCGTTTTGTAGAATGACATAGTTTGGTATTTCTGGTGCTGAACCGTCTGCTGCTGTACCACAGTTACCCACTGTACGATGTACACAGTTTAAGACGCCAAATTTTTACTGCATATCGCATTATGCTTTCCACACTTGGCCTGTGCAAAACTGATCAGTGTAGAGAGACGGAACTTTTTGCTGAGCAGTATATGAGAACTGCCAATGTTCTGGCGCTTCGCTCCGAAATGCCAATCTAAGTCGTGTTATTTTATTGCATTTAATCCGCGCTGGCAGCGGGAAGACCAGGGAACTTCCTCGTGCTCAGGGTTCTATTAGCGCAGCAGACAGTCTCGCAGTAAACGCGAAGTGGGCTGGCTGTGAACCGTTAGACTCCCTTGTTCATTATTCAGAAGCCCCGGTCGCTGTCAGTTTCTCCTTAGCTAGACACTGCCACACGCAACTGTATCCTGTTATACCCCATTACCACCCAATTTGGAGTCTCTGCTTCCTCTGTCTTAAGTTTGGATTGGGGGAAATATTCACAAGTGTTACGGAGAAGCGCTTCGGATTGTTGTTTGCAAAATTGTAGTTTTTCTTGAAGGTCATGTTTTCTGGGATATGACCTCGTGTGGTTTGTTAGGTAAGTGTCAACGCTTCAGAGGAATCCGCTGCCTCTGTGAACGCCTGAGGTTTGCTGGCTTCATCCTGCTGCCCATCAAACCCTCAGGATGGCTACATGAGTGGCCGATATGTTGGTGATTACTATGTAATAAAATTACATTCTTGCTTCCCAGTTCATTTTTAGTCTTTTTACAAAATTTTTTACCTTACGATCCGCTTAATCTGGTTCGTGTATGCAGTACCCATCTGTCGCATTTAGTGTTCGAATCCCGTTCAGAGAATACATGTTTGTGTGGAGGCTCTGTCGCCATGTTTGGTCGTCAGCCCCTCAATTCAATGGATGATTAGTATTTGAGATAGCGTAAATGGGACCAAGCAAACAATCAGTTCGTCCATTAGCCAATCAATTCGGTAACACAAACACTTGAGCCGAACTCTGCCTGTCAGACGTAACTGCTCGTGGCTACAGACCAGCAGTGTCTGACTGATAAGGTGAAGGCAAAGTTCTTGCGCTCTGCCGACCTGCTCTGCAGTGTCTCATTTCTTCACACTCGTCGTCTTCTCCACTCGTGCTGTCGGTGTGGTTTGACAGAACATTGCTTTCGTTGAAGATTAAGAAAGAGTTAGCTTTTGTGGCCGCCTTTCATGTCTATGTGGCTGTGCAGTCCTCGTTCAAATCTCGAACGTTTGGGCCGATTTTAGCCAAACCGTGATTATTATACCGCTGCAGACCGTAACACAACCGTAACGTTCTCGATTTTCTACAGGCGCTATTAACAACGTGCTCATTTGTTGTAGGACCCTAAAATTGCATGTAAGGTCCTGGAATTGAATGTAAGGTCCTGGAATTGTATATAAGTTCCTGAAATTGTATGTAAGGTCTTGGAATTGTATGTAAGGTCTAGGAATTGTATGTGAGGTCCTGGAATTGTATATAAGTTCCTGAAATTGTATGTAAGGTCCTGAAATTGTATGTAAGGTCTAGGAATTTTATGTAAGGTCCTGGAATTTTATGTGAGGACCTGGAATTGTATGTAAGGTCTAGGAATTTTATGTAAGGTCCTGGAATTGTATGTAAGGTCCTGGAATTGTATATAAGTTACTGAAATTGTATGTAAGGTCTAGGAATTGTATGTAAGGTCCTGGAATTGAATGTAAGGTCCTGGAATTGTATGTATGGTCCTGGAATTGCATAATAATGGACCTTCGAAATACTTGCAATTAGTAATGGGGTAATACTGCAGAATGTCAAGGGACAACATGATATCTCTAAGCATCGTTACGTAGCTGTCGGTTGGCCTTGGCATCTTATGGAACTTCACTGTGGTAATTTTGGTACTGAAGGTACGTGTATACACACACCCCATATTGTGCGCAGTACTGTTGACAGTTGTAGTGACGATATGCGAATCTTTTGGTTTATATACGATGAATCGTACGTAAACACGGTCTGTGATTGAGCAGTATGGTGGTCACAAAAATAAATTAAAGTAAAAACAGGAACAGTAATCCGTAGTGTTAGTCGGCTGTGCGTTACTAAGGCCTGGAAATTCAATTTCTATTGGCTCCCTTTCTTTAGGGTTGAAGTTTGTATGCTGGCTAGCATACAGGCCTGTGTTTCTGTACACCCCTTCGGACTGAACTGGGGGAAGAGTGAATCTTCTGGGTGGTTGTGCTTCGTCGGAAAGTCGCGTAATGTGGGATATTTTGTAATAACCGAAATGATGATTGTATTTATTTATTTAGCTGCAGTTTATTTAACGATGCTGTCAGCAACTCGAACTGTATAGCGTCCAGTGAAGATGCGATGTAACTAAGTCACTAACTACATGAAGCAAAATCCTTTCTAAGAAGCTAACTGGACCTCAACCAAAGTCCCCACATTTTATGGAACCTGAAAGTTCATTACCGCATTCAAAAGCTCCCGCCACTTTTATCTATTCTGAGCCAGATCAGTTCAGTCCATGCCTCCCCATTTCACCTCTTGAAGATCCACTTTAATATTATTCCCCCATATACGCACATGGGCTCCAAGCCGTCTTTTTTACTCAGGTCTCCCCGCCATTCTGCTGTCCCCCCATACGTACCGCATGCCCCGAAAGTACAATCGGTGTGTTAATAAGCACAGTGGACGTCAATTGGTGTACTTTGCAAGTGCACAAAAATCTAATCTGCTGTGCAAATGGAGGCGTAAGTTTCCTCCGGTAAGTTGGCAAATGTACACGGCGTCACGTCCCAGAAAGCTGTATTCCTCGCGGCTGTTCAGCCACTTTTTTTTAACCAGAACAGAGCAGCACTGCGCGGATAGCTGTTACCACTTGTGACTCTGTTCACAGGGCGACACCTGAGGGTGTGAAGGGAGACGGAATCGTTGTGTGTCTTTGTGGTTGGTGCATAGAAACGTCTAAGTGCTTAGTAGAAAATTACTTTTGTTGGCCCGTATTATTACTAATGTGACGTACAGGCGGACAGACGGCAGGCTGACTAAAATGTATATAAATTTAAAAATTATATCTTCGTTTTACGTGCCAAAAAACGGTTATCGATATGTATCGATATGTCTGCGAAGCTTCTGATGTCAGATTTGAAATTATTGTGCCTCATAATGTCAATGAATAAAAGTCAACAAAACCTATAAACAGACAAACCCAGATAGAGTGTTGGTGTTTTTCTTTTCACCACAGTTTGTAGCGCTGTGCTGTGGGTGGCGGTAAATGGAAGTACTGCTTGATAGGCGGCTTCTGTTCAGGGAGGGTGGCGCTGTAGGAGGGATTCAGTCTTTACTCTAGAACGTTATAAGTTCTGAGTATGTGTGTATAAATGTACACGGAAATGTACAGTAACTTTTGAAATGTTGTGTTTGTCATCGTAATGTCTTCCCCATTTACAGTTTCTGATCCGTATGACTCGCGCCCTTCTTACAAAAGTATTGTGACGTCACGAACATCTTTTACGTATGTTGCCTTTTTACCTTTGGCGCCCGTCAGTGGGATCAGAACTGAGAGACAGACAGTCTCTGGTAAGTGTCTTGGTTGGTACTTTGTGCTTTCATCCAGTATCCAGCCTTAGCTTTGAAAGCTTTTCCAGGTACCTGACCAAAGTGAAGTGTTGCCTGCCTTGTGATAGTAAAGTGTTCTGTGTCACTGTGTGTCATGCAGCAGCAAAACTCTGCAAAAGTCATACAGCCTGATATTTTCACAGCAGGTAGATTATGCCTGTAATGTGCGTCAAAACGTTGTAGCCTGTAAGTTATTACCCAGCTGCAGTGCTCCCAGCAGATACGTCACCACACTGATATCACACCTCGCCTGGTTCTCTTCATTCGTGATACTATACGCCAGCTTTGGGACACAAATACGAACCTTACTGGGGTTCGAACTAAGTCCTGCATGTATTTCTTTCACTTTTACATTAATTCCTTGGTTTTAGCTTGCGAAATCTTGTTATTCCACTTTTTGACGTGTATGCTGTAGTGTAGTGCAAAATGCACTCAAGGAACCTGATTTCGGAGTGCGGGATTGATGGACCGAAATGAAACATCGAAGGATTTTGTTGTGCCGTATTCCTGTTACCCGCTCAGCTGTGACCTTGTGACCTTAACGACCTCCTCTTTAAGAATTTCCATCCGTTCGAAGGCTCATCAGTGTGAGTTCTTTTAGTCCCTTAGAGGTCATGAGTTGCTGTTGCCGTCCTGTCTTTCTACCTGGATTCTTCGATCACCTTTTCTAGGGACAACTACGCGCACAGTTGCTGTAACACCCAATGTAGCGGTGTGCCAGTATACACACAGTGACGGGAAACGTTGTCTCCCAGTTCAGCCATTTCCCATTCTTCCGCTGAACACATCGTTTCGGCAAAAACATTTTTTTTAGTAAATTTCACAACGATTTTCTTGTTTACTGAGCCCACTTCTGCAGCCTGGTGCCTGGGCGTTACTGAATTCTGTGTCGTAGTGTCTGTTCCCAAAACGTGCGGCGTCCACACAGATTTTGGTCCAGCACTGAGCAGGACGGAATTGAACAACTCCATGGAGCAGAGTCATTGAGAAGCTAACCAGTTCTCAGCTAGTCAAAAAAATTCCCCGCGCTTTGTAGAACCCGAAGGCTTCATTACCGCACTCACAAGAGGACCGTCACCTGTCCCTATCCTGAGCCAAATCAATCCAGTTTATGTCTCCCCATCCTACTTCTTATATGTCTGTTTCAATATTATCCTTCCTTCTATGCCTACGCCTCCAAAGTGGTCTCTTTCCCTCAGGTGCCGCCACCAAAACCCTGTATGCAACTGTCCGGTCCCTCACACGTGCTACATGTCCCGCCCACGTCTCTCTCCTTGAATTGATCACCCGAATAATATTTTCTGAGCATTACAAATCATTATGCGGTCTTATTCACTCCTGTATTCCCTCTTTCCTCTTAGACCCAAATATAATCCTCTGCAACTCCAACTGAAACACCTGCAGCCTGTGTTCCTCCCTCAATGTGAGAGACCAAGTTTGACACCCATACAAAGCAACAGGAGCAGAAAGGAACACGTTCTTTGCATCTTGCCACTTCCTTAGAACCACACCTCAAGCTCTGACGCCACATTCCCGATGTCGCAGTCCATCTCACTTTCCGCCTGGCTACCTTTGTTCATGCCATTCGGGAAGTATGCGTCCTACATTACTGGCTATTTTAAACTACGAAGCCAACGATGCAATGGCGGTTGGTCGTCTGTTACAGAAATGCGTTGTGTTATGACATTTGCTATTTTTCTCGCGCACTGTCAGTTCCAGTTGGATGAAATTGTCACAAACTGCCAAAATCTGCCTGCATTTTTATCCGCTGACGCAGCGTTTGTGCGCTACTAAAGCTTAAATCTGGCTCTCAAAATCGTGGCCCGCTCTGTCACTCACTGTAGAGAAGTTATGAGAACTTTTTAGGCGCTTTTCGCAAAATTGCAAAAGCGGCTATTAACTTCGTCATGTCTGCCCGTTCGCATGCAACATCTTGGCTCCCAGTGGACGGATTTTTATGAAATTTGATATTTGAGGATTTTTCGAAAATTCTATCCAGAAAAATTCCAGTTTCATTAGAATCGGACAAGAACAACCGGCACTTGACGTGAAGACCGACATACATTTTTGATAGCATCTCGCTCATTTCTTCTTAAAATGAGAAATATTTCAGATAAAAGTTGCGCATAAAATCAAAACACACATTTTGTGTTCAGTAATTTTTTTTTCCGAAATTCGTGCCGTTTATGAGAAAATGTGGAAAATTTTGTAGAGCCGGACAGACCACAGATGACAATATGGCGCGTGAGCATTGCATGCTGGGTACCTAAGGCTACAAACACACACACGCAAGTTGTGTAATATTCATTCCTTTTCCACCGTAACAGTGGTTGCACGAACGCCTCTCAGTGTTACTTTATGCCTACATTGCCTGTCTGGTAAGAATTTAATTAGCAATCGATAAACTGACTTCTGGCCTAATTTCTGTCGCTGTGTGCCCTCTCCTCCCTTTACATTACATTTGTCTCCACCTGTTTAACACATATTGTCACATTGAGATTAAAGCAGCAAACAGTGACTTTGATAAAACACGTCTCGATACCCAAAACCCTTTACTGAAAGTAGTACTACCAATTTTTTGTATGGGTGCGAAACTTGGTCCCTGTTTTTAATAGAAGAACACAGGCCGAGGGTGTTCGATAAGAGTGAGACGAGAAAAATCATTCAGCATAAGAGGCAGGAACTGTCAGCGGACTGCGGAGTACTGCATAATGAGGAACTTCGTTTATTTGCATTTCTTACCAATAAGATGGGCAGGACATGTGGCACGTTTGGGGGAGAGAAAAATGCACGTAAAATATTGATGAGGAAATGTGAATGAACGAAATCACTTTAAGGAGCATAAACATGTATGAGAAGATTATATAAAAATAAATATTGAAATTGTATGGGAGTGTGTGGATTGGATTCATCTGGCTCAGAACAGAGAAAAGTAGCCGGTTTTTTTAAACACAATGGTAAAAATTAGACTTCCATAAAATAGAGTAGATTGTTGGTGAGCTGAGGAACTGTTAGCTTCTACGAGAAGGACTCTGCTGGCTGAAGTTGACGCATCTGGGATGATTCTGCGTGTAATGTTGTGAGGTACCAGTCTACACGGCATCATAAACCCGCAGTCACCACTGTAAGAACCGCAAATCTCCAGCAGGACTGCTAACAGCTGCAGTGTCCATGTATAACATTCGTAACTTTCGACCCCTGTTCATTATTATCATTATTATTATTTATGATCCCATTGTTTTGTGTTTTCATTTCAAAGAGAGTTGGTGTCAGTAGTTTTACTTTGTGTTCGTAATGACGATAATTGGCTCGCATGGTCATTAAGATCTCAACGGTGCTAACACCAGCGTCTCAGGATACTTGAGGCTTTGAATTATCTTTTCAGGTTTTTAGATGCTTTTTATAGCGTCTGTTAACTCTGCGAGCCGCTCTTCATCATCATCATAATCGTTATCATCATCATCATCATCCTGTCGTCTCACCTTCCGTTCGTTTCCACCAATTATTCTTTTGAACCAACGGTGCACCTCACTACTCGGCCTTAACGTTGCTGCTTGCTGCACTTTGTCTGTCATCTGTGATGTTTCCAGTCTGGCTATTCAGTGCCTGTGTGACATTTCCTGCAGCCCGTTCGGTCTGCAGCAGCAGTTCCTGTGGCCCAGTGGCTGCCGGCTTAGCAAAACTTGGCGTGTTTCACTTTCATTGAGTTTCTGTACTCAGTTTTTTAAATTTGAATTTATGTTCAGCCTTCTTTCGTATTACATTCCTATCTAATGGTTTTGCTGTATTATTATTATTATTATTATTATTATTTATCACCTTTAAGCAGCATATTACCATTACATACCTCACACAAACAATGTTTCTACAGTACATAGTGTTGCAGCTGTTCTGTAGTTGCAGTTAGTGACATGTAATCATATTTCCCATGTTGAATGTTTTGTAATTTTATATAATAATAATAATAATAATAATAATAATAATTATTATTATTATTAATTTGACTCTTGTCAAAGCCTTTGCTCCCTGATACTTCTCCCGAACCAGTGGTAATCCCCACTGCGCAGGGTTCAAACTTCACACTGCAGTACTTTTCGTGTTAATGTGACGTTCCAAGTACAGCTGTCTCTGGTAGTGAATCTGTTGAATGTTTATTATTACAGTCCGAGCAGCACATTCCTTCTCTAGAAGCTAGTCAATAAATTTCCCGTATTTCATGGAGCCCGAAGATGTACCATTGTGTTAGCAAGATCGTTCTATCAGTCCTTGTTCTGAACCGCATCGATTTAAGTGTATCGCAGCAACAGTATGGTGTTGGTGGTGGTGGTGGTGGTGGTAGTAGTAGTAGTAGTAGTAGTAGTATTAGTAGTATTAGTGTACCTGTTTTATAGTTCAAAATCGCTACTTATTATCCACACATTGTACTTACAGGTTTCGTTATTTCTTAGCATAAAATGTAAGTATATCTCTGAAATACATGCATCAATTATTCCTTGCAGTACAGACAATATACTTTCTTTTCAACAGGAACTTAATTTGTAACATTATTATTTACGTTATATTCGTGCTTAAAATGTATTAAATATGTCTCCCCACAATTACAGGGTGGTACCTTCCAGTGTACTTGATTACAATTGTTACAATAATCCGAATCAGTGATTATATATTGAGGCACCCTGTACTGTAAATTCGGCAAGTCAGAAGGGGTTTTGAGGTAGAGGTCAGGAGGTGAGGGACTTGTATGGCACTTTGGTACGTACGTACGTACGTATGCATGCATGCATGCATACGTGTATGTATGTATGTATGTATGTATGTATGTATGCATGCATGCATGCATGTATGTATATATGCATGTATGTATGTATGCATGTATATATGTATGTATATATGCATGCATGTATGTATGTATGTATATATGCATGTATGTATGCATGCATGTATGCATGTATGTATGCATAACTCGAGACATAGCTATATGAGTACATGCAAGCGACTGTGAAGTAGCAGTTTGCCGTAGGTCGCCACAAGACCGCAGTAACACCCATCTCTTGACGTGTTCCTCCCAGAGGCAGTGTCTTCAGACCAAAACGACCACATTAATAAATTCATTGGACAGTTAGATACTGGCACAGAATGTGCTGCCTTGCGACGGACGACAAGTGACGTCTGCTGTTCTGCAACTAATGAAAATGGCTCGTTGCAGTTCAGCTAGGAATAATTTATTTCGTGTCTTGAATCCTAATCCCTCTTCTCCTTCGTTATTCCTTTACCTAGTCTGCTCTTCTTTTCTAACTCTGATCTGTCTCACGTTAACACCATTAATTAAAGTTTACATACGCGGAATTGGTCGTAATTTCCTGCCACATTCAACACATTTTCTTGGTTGTTACTTCTTTACGCTGACCCAACATATTCTTAAAAACGTCTTTCATTCTCAAGGCTTCCATACGTTTGGGTAAGAAGAATTTTACGGCATACAGATGACGTCAGATAATTGGCACCATTAAATTGAATGAATAACGCTTAAATATAGCACACCTGTATATATTGATATATAGATATAGCCACGAGAATGTGTTATGGCCAGCCGCCGTGTTATTCACGCGCTGCTCCACTGAAATCCGAAGAAGACAAACGAACCAATATCTGACGTCATACACAAGCCAAGGGTGTGGCACCACATGGTGGCGCTGTGTTAACTGTGATTGTTATTTGGTTTCTATGGCAATCATGCGTCTCTGCGACGTCACTTACAAACCA